>SMVB01212406.1_pt1 | contig 84351 bp, 80 predicted proteins | sample 2456461 | NCBI WGS metagenome assembly SMVB01 (sample SAMN11095934, study PRJNA526329) | marine sediment metagenome | biome: Marine sediment; feature: Surficial sediment; material: Deep marine sediment; isolation source: Hadal surficial sediment | place: Pacific Ocean | collected 2014-05 | depth...
AAAAGCGGGCATCCTCGGCGACGATCACAGCCCGAATCATGCTCTGCGGGATCGCCTCTATCGAAACCGGCTTCCAGCGGAGCTTCGGCCAGTCCGAGTGCCGGTGCCGCTCAAATTCGTAACTTCTGATAAAGCTCGAGCTCTGGATCGGACCTTCCGCGTACAGGCCCCAGTCCGGCCAAATCCCGATCAGGTAGCCAACATCTGCCGGGAGATGGTCTGATGGGGCTAGTGGTAACCGTCGAATCGTGTAAGTACACTATTGGAAACGTAGATTGGCGGGTGTAGTTCAACGGTAGAACATCAGCTTCCCAAGCTGAGAATGAGGGTTCGATCCCCTTCACCCGCTCCAATAATTACAACAAGTTAGATGTCATTGACCGTGTGGTAAGGCATTGTTGGGACAGTTCTGGGGCAGTCATTTTCTACTGAGAACAGCGACTCACCACTTGCGAGACAGGAATTTTATGACGAGATCGTCGATCACGTTTGCAGTACATTCCCACCCGTCAAATTGAAGGAAAAGATTGCTCACAGCCTTCTGAGTACAAAGTGAAATCTGATCCTTTGTTGCATTCAAGGGCACCTTAACGACTTCCTTCACTTCGGGCGAATGAGAGGTGTAGTCAAGTGAAAGGTAACGACTACGTTCGGCCCAGTTTGATAGTTGGCGCCCCTGCAAGTTGTTCCAACGAAGGTTTACCTGAACCGACTCTGCGGCATCGCACCTTGAGTCGCAGAGGTAATCAGAGAAGTGACTGGCTATCGTCAGAATCTCTGCCGTCCGTACTATCGCGAGACTAAACTCGAGCGTGTTTCCTGGGTCGGGACTGCGTGGAGATGTGTCGTCCTCAATGGCTCGTGCCACGAAGAACAGTCCCGCTTTCCCATCAATTCTCCAGTAGTCAATTCCAATGTCATCTTGAGGTTGCCCTTCTATACGGCATTCCCAGATCCCGTCTCGGATGTAAGGTTTCCAATCCGGGTGACGAGGATTCCAAAGGTCTACGAAGAATGGCCAGCCTGTGAGATCCGGGTTCTGCAACAAAAGCTTCGTAATCCACTCCCGTGTCGGATTAATCTCGCTGAGGTCGCAGGGGGCCTTGAATGTTGCTTCAAACCAGCCGTGATCAGACATGGTCATGATTCGCTTTCCTCGTCCTGCAAGTTTTGAAAGGCATCAATCGATTGAGTTGCGAAATTATCGAGTTGGCTTTCAAGGTCATCAGTTGTCTCGTCTGGTGGGGTAGGTGCTGTCACTTCATGAAGGATCTCAACATTTTCGCGAGTAAGATGTCGTCTAAAGAACTTCCCGATGTCAGTCACACGATTATCGAAGCATTCTTCGACGACATTCTCCAAATCCCTCTGCGAAGCGGGCGCGGAACTTACTGTTCCATTCGACTCGACTGTCCGTGTATAGATAATTGACTTGCGCACAGACGGTGATTGATTCTGTGCAGACTCGGTCTTGCAGATCGCAGGTGTAGTAAGTCCACTGGGGACGACTATTGCAACTATGCGGCGACTTGCTGGATTCGTGAACCTAATGTGGTGAACGTCGACCGCGAACGGCTGCGCTGAGTAGCTCGTGATGATCGATTGGACACTAGTCTTGCGTGAAAATGGCATCCGGGTCGTATCCCGGAGGAATCTCCATAATTTCCCCTGAGTCAGATACGCCGATTAGAAGTACACCTCCACCGATGTTGCGGAGCGCGAGACTGTTCTTGGCAATCTTCACCTCGTCATAGTTATTGGCAGTGGGATCGATCCAGGGTTTTAGCTCGCAGGTCAAAGTCTCACGGGGATTTTCAGCGTATCCTCGAACGTAGTCCGGGACACTTGGATCTGCATTTTCAATGTCATTGGCCATACGTTGATACTGCATCAGACGCTGGTTAGTTGAAAGTTGGCCGAGTCGACTCTTAAATCTCCTTGAGCTCAGTTTGGCGCTGGGTTTTGTCAACGAATGACGTGTTAATGCGTTTTAGTTTCTTGACACTCGACTAGCAGGCAATAGGAAAGACTTATGTGCGGACAATCGAACTTGATCCAAATAACCCCCAGATTCAAAGCTGGCCTGGTGTTGGCGGCAGCTTTGCTTCTAGGCGCCTGTAGCGGCGGCGGATCTGGACTTGGTGCCAATCCCGGCACGACCGCGAATGTTCCCCCGAGTGCCAATGCGGGAGTAGACCAATCTGCGAGCGAACAGGTAATGGTTACGCTGGATGGTACGGCTAGCATTGATAGCGATGGGACTATTGCGACGGTCGCATGGACGCAAACTTCGGGCGTTAGCGTCCCGCTGGATGACGCGACAAGTTTGTCGCCTACATTCATCGCGCCTTCTGGTACCGCCGGGCAAAGCCTCACATTTGAAATCAATATTGCGGATAACGACGGGGCAACGGGTACCGACCACGTGGTGATCAGTATCACGTCAAACCCCGCATTGGGTGGAAACTATACGAGCAATCCTGATCTGAGCGGGCAGTTTGTGGATGCTGTGCTAGTCAACAGGAATCCGGACTGCCGCGCTTATGTCGCCGATGCGAATGCGGGCAACTACAGCTCCGCTCAAATTTCCGACCTGTCAAATGGGACGAGCGATGGGGTCAGTCGAGTTCAAATTGACATGGTCGTAGCGAGCAACTGGAACGTCGCGACTTATGACTACAACGACATTACAGCAACGTCGGATGCCAATGCAGCGACCCACTGCAGGATCATCTCGAATATGATTCCAAATCATGCGTTTGGTGTTGCTGTAACAGGCCCTGGCGGTGACGGCTGGATCAACGCCATAGATCATAGCGATACTGAGACAACTTACATTCCGGTGAGTCCTGTCAGATCGAACGTTGCCTCGGATACGCCGAGAAACCCGCCTATCTACGATTTCGACGGCATTCTTCTAAATGGCGTCGGAATCGCGATGGACTCCGGGTTCTGTTACAACCCCGGCGTCACAACTGGTCCCCTCAGCCTTCAATCGAACGAGGCAGGCAACACGTCGGGATGCGGGCCGCAGAACACCTGGTTTGAGCTACCTGCCTACTCCATCTGGCACCATGGTGCCGAGAATATGGCCGCTGTCTTTGACGACTATTTTGCCCACGGTTTCGTCGGGACCTATCACTACCACGCAATGACTCACCCGCTACAGGAAGACAACGACCAGACACAACCGCCGTCCAACGGCGACGGTTCTCCGGTTATCGGTTTCGCTCCCGACGGTTTTCCTATCTACGGTCACTGGTTTATTGACCAGAATAACTTGCTGGTAAGGGCAGAGTCCGGCTATGAAATATACGCGACTGATTCTCGGACACCCATTCCAGGCGCGCTACACGGTACTCCGCCTACGCCGTGGGACATCGCTAATCGACCGGGCGACTTTGCCAGTGACTTTGGATTGGAGATGGGTCGATACGAACAAGACTGGAATTTCGCCGGGACCGGCAATCTGGATAAGTGTAATGGCGCGTTCGATGTGAATGGTGATTATGGCTACTACATCACGGACAAGTACCCGTTCACACCGCCGTGCACGTTTGGCGATCGCGATCTTTCATTCGGCAAAAGGTCACCTACGCTGCCTTAGTGAACGTGCCCGGAAAGATTAGCGAGCCGCTGCACGGCTCCGCTCGCCGCGCAAGGCACTTGGCGATGAACGTCCGCTTTGGGTCATAAGCAGTCATTGACCGCCATGATACTCCACCGACTGCTTTGTGCGGTATAGCAGTCGTTCGCTGTGCAAGGGCCAAGAGGCGGCTTCCTACTCAACAAACCGAAAGGGGAATCAGGAATGATTACACTCATGAAGAACTATGAAGATCAGACCTATGCGTTGATGTGCATTACGACAGGCTTTATGTTTCTTTGCCACGGCGCAACGAAATTTATGGAAATGCAAGAGGCAGTACGTCCGTGGCATATCCAGTGGGTCGCTGCACCGATTGAACTGATCGGCGGAGCCTTGGTGATGTTCGGCCTGTTTACTGTTCCGGCGGCATTTCTATGCGTTGGTATGGCTGCTGCGGCTTACTGGGTCGGGCACTTTACACCTTCGTATTTCTCTATATCTCTGCGAAGGGTACTGGTATCTGGAGCCTGGGAAAGACCTGAGAGACACTTCATCACTGTATCGCGACCGTTCGCAACGGGTTGCGGTTTCAACCGGTCAATGCAGCGCATTAAAGACGCACATTGATAATCGGCGTGAATTGTGAAGACGGTGCGGCTATGTCTGCCGCAACAAGAACTCCGCTGCTAGTGTTGAAGCCGGTTTACGCTCCGCGATTCGAACGAGGCACATAACTCGGCTTCCGGTGCTGGAATCGTTTTGACCTTGTCGCCCAATTCCTGAACATCAAAGGAGGGCGCGCCAAACTGTGGCCAGGTCGGTAGATCGCCGCCGTTCGGATCGCCCGTTGCTGCGAACCGGGTCCAGTAGCCCATCATCGTTTCTGTCAATGCCAGGTCGATATCGTTGGTGAGCATGTATGCGTCGTGTGTGCCGAACGCGTATGCGTACTCCGCGCCATGGAACGCGCCGACCTCCTGCCCGCCGGCGTCATCCCGCACGCGTGTGAAATAGTACATCCGCGCGCTGCCACCAGATGCAGCCAAGCTGGCAGCGGTGTGCTGCGATGGACACAGATAGTCCTCAGCGGTAGCCAGTCGATCCGTCGTCTCGTCGGCGTTGGTGCCGATGATCATTTGGTGATTGGGAAAGTGGCCCGCTTGAATGCCTGCCCACGTGGATTCGGTGATCAGGCGGCCATCGATGGCCGGCGAGTGGTAGTAGCCGGAAAACGCGCCCTCATAAGTGCGTAATAACTCGTCGGCCGGCACCTGTCGGAGCCGCCCAAGTGCCGCATCTCCGCCAAGCCCAAGAGTTGTCGTGAGCTCAATACCCCGTTCTTGTTCGCCAGCGAGTGTGTTGCTGTCGATACCGAAACTGGCGGTGCTTTCCAGGATTGCACGATGAAACAGATCCTTGGCGGGGTCGGCGAACATCAGCGCCAAAATATTCTCAGCGCCTGAGGACTCACCAAACATCGTGATGCGATTTGGGTCGCCGCCAAACCGCTGGATATTTTCCTGGATCCACTGCAGCGACGCGACGATGTCCCAGAGACCGAAGTTGGCCGAGGGTTCGTTTGCCGGCAGATCCGGGTGAGAGAAAAAGCCGAATACGCCCTGGCGATAAGCGATCGAAACAACGACGACACCTTTTTGCGCGAGTTCGTGCCCATGGTAATTCGGTTCGTATGACCAGCCGCTCCTGTTGCTGCCTCCATGCACCCACACCATGACCGGAAGTTTCGCGTCGTCCTCCAGAGTTGGCGTCCAGACGTTGAGATACAGGCAGTCTTCGTTAATCTTGAGGTCCGGGTAATAGCCGCGCGATCCGCCGAACTTTTCGGCCATGTCACGATACCAATCCAGTATCCGCAGCGTTTGCATACATGCGGCGGAAAATTCCGTCGTTTGACGATGCGCGACTTTCGTTTGCAAGGGCTGCGGTGCGCGCCAGCGGAGGTTTCCGACAGGAGGCTCTGCGAACGGCACGCCGAGAAAAGCGGCGACCCTGCCATCTTCGACAAACTTGCCAGTGAGTACCTCTCCGTCGACCTCGGTGCTCGGAACAGTCGGCGGCGAGTCGCCGCCGCAGGCACTTGTAAGGGCCAGTGCAATTGCGAGCAGGACGTAACGCATGACTAGCCGGTTCCGGCCGCGTCTGCCTTTAGAGATTTGACGAGCCCAATCGACATGAAGACGCCGATGATCAGGATCGGTAGTGAGGCGACCAGCACGACGACCTGCATGACCCGAAGACCGCCAATGTACATTAGCGCAACCGGCATCAAGCCGAACGCAAGCGCCCAGAAGACACGATGCCAACGCGCGGGATCGTCACCAGCCTTGAGATTCAATGTGGCGCTGGACGCGAGTGTGTATGACGCAGAGTCGTAGGTGGTTGCGGCAAAGATGATCGCGATCAAAGAGAATACGCCGATGACGATCGGTGCGAATGGCAGCTGCTCAAGTGTCGCGACGATCGCGGCATTGCCATCGACTGAGCGCATGATGCCCGTGAAATCAACGACCCCGGTTAGTTCGAGGTGCAGGGCATAGTTACCGATGACCATGTAGAACAGCCAGCTGCCCAGCGAACCAAATATCAACATGCCGGTGATGACCTGACGAATCGTGCGGCCACGTGATATTCGCGTGACAAACAGGCCTATATAGGGGGCGTAGGCGATCCACCATGCCCAGTAGAAAACGGTCCAGCTCTCGACAAACCCGGAATCGGTGAATGGGTCGGTCCAGAAATTCATGCGCACGATGTTTTGTGCCATCAGACCAACACCGTTAAGACTTGCCTTGAGTAAGAATGCCGTTGGCCCGACGAGCAGAATGAAGAGTAGCAAACCGAAAGCGAGCACAAGATTGATGTCGCTCAGTCGCTTAATACCCTTCTTGAGTCCAAGCCAGACGCTTCCCGCGAACAACGTCACGCACAGCACGACAACACCCATCTCAAGATTGAAAGTTGGCTCAATGCCAAAAAGCCATGCGATGCAGGCCACGATCATCGGGGTTGAAAAACCCAGCGAAGAAGCTGCGCCGCCAATCAATGCGATCATGAAAAACAGGTCGATCGTTCGCGCTACAGGCCCCTGTTCTTTTCCTTTCAGGAACCAGCTGCAGCTGATGCTAAAGCGCAGGATGTTCATTTTCTTGACGTAATAGGGATACGCGATCGCGATAGTGGGCAGGCAATAGAATGCCCACGCCGTGAACCCCCAGTGAAACAGACCGTAGGTAGAGGCCCATTCGGCAGCTTCGGCGCTGCGTGGCTCGGCGCCGAATGGCGGCGCGTCGTAGTAGTAGGCCCACTCGGTGGTGCACCAATAAAGCAGGCCCGCGCCAACGCCGGCGCAAAACAGCATCGCTACCCAGCTGATCTGGCTGAACTCGGGCTCGTCCTCTTCCTGGCCGAGCTTGATGGCGCCGAAGCGGCTGGCGGCAAGCCACACAAGAAAGCCGATCGCAGCAACGCTGGCGAGCAAGTAGAGGATCCCAAGCTCGCGCGAAATCCAGTCGTAGGCAGCTTCCAGAAAACTGCCCACCGTATTGGGAAAGAGAACGATCGGGAGACAGACGAAAGCGATGACGGCAACACAGCTGCCGAAACTCGGCCAATCGATTCTGCTTTGATCCATCTGGGTCCCTTTTCGCTAATTGATATTCAGGATGACGGCGCCTCGAATAGTACCCTGTTCTATCAATTCGTTGCCCGCTGCGATGTCATCGAGCGGCATTGATCTGGTGATGCGATGTTGCAACCAGCCTTCGGTCAACGCCGTCTCGATATCTGCAATGGCACTCTGCTTGGCAGACTCAGGCATCGCGTAGACGATCACGAAGCGCAGCGTGATGTCCTTGTACATCATCTGAAAGAATGGCAACGTCGGTTCCGGAATCTGCGTTGACGAGTACGTAGCGATCGTCCCGCCGACACGCAACACCTCAATAGAGATCGGCAAGTTTGCGCCGAATTCGACATCGACGACTCGATCCACAAGCGCGCCGTTGTTTGCAGACAGTACGGCGTCGCTAAAATCGTCGCCGCGATGATTAACAACGTCCTTTGCGCCAGCCGCTCTACACGCCGCACGGTCTTCCTCATTGGATGCTGTCGCGATGACGTGTGCGCCTGCGCGGCTTGCCCACTGCACCGCATAGTGGCCAACGCGCCCCACGCCACCCGTGATCAATATCGTTTGTCCGGCAACGTCACCATCAGCGAACACGCAACGGTGCGCCGTCATTGCCGGAATACCAAGACACGCACCAACGTCGAACCCGACATTTTCCGGAAGTCTTACCGCTCTTGCAGCATCGATCGCGACGTATTCTGCCGCAGTTCCGAAGCGCCGCGCGTATTGCGCCTGGTACACCCATACTCGCTCGCCTACCCGACTACCGTCGACGCCATCGCCGGCGGCCGCGATCACGCCGGCCCCATCACTGTTCGGAATTATCAGGCCGTCGTCGAGCAAATTAGGAATCGAGCCGGCCCGTTTTTTTACGTCCGACGGATTCACGCCACTCGTGCTAAGTCGGATGAGTACCTCGCCCGGACTCGCCTTCGGCGTGTCGAGGTCGCCTACTTGTAAGACGTCCTGAGCTGAACCGAATTTTTCAAACCATGCTGCACGCATTGTCGTTTCTCCTGCGGCGATGCCGGCTTAGTCGAGCCAGTTGGATAAGGTTTCAGTGTGGCCATCAACAGCGATGGCTTGCCCGGATATTTTCGCACCGGCATCGGACGTCAGAAAAAAAACCATGTCGGCGATATCATCCGCGGATACAAATGTACGCATTGAACTTTGGCGCAAATAGACGTCTCTTACCTGTTGTACAGGCACCTTGCGCTCGCGCGCATCCTTTTCGATGACCGCTTCTATTCGCGATCCGCTGACGCAGCCAGGGCATACGGCATTGACCCGAATATTGTTCGGACCGAGCTCCATCGCCCATGTCTTCGTCAACCCGATCATGCCCCACTTGCTGGCCGCGTAGGGCGACCGCAGGGGGACGCCGAACAGTCCGGCTGTCGACGCGATATTGACGATTGATCCGCCGCCGGCCGCTTTTATCAGCGGTACGGCACGACGTGTCATATAGAAAGTTCCGTTAAGGTTGATCGCGAGGCAATGCTCCCAATCCGGCGGTTCGATGTCTTCGACGTGGTCGATTGGCCCCGCAACGCCGGCGTTGTTTACTAATATATCCAGATTTTCGTAGCGGGTTAGGAAATCCTCATAAACCTGGCCGACGTCGGCGACATTCGAGACATCGGCTTGCGTCGCAGTTGCGGTCGGATTTGCGGCGATAAAATCGTCGATCATGTCGCTGGATACGTCGCACACGTGCACGCTATTGTTCGCAGCCAGGTACGTCTCGGCGATCTTGCGGCCGATCCCGGAGGCTCCCCCTGATATAAGTATCGTTCGACCTGCCACTTCGCAATTAATCCTCAAGGTACGTACAGGAAAATCTCGTCAGATTGATTAAGATAGACTTCCCAGGATTCCTGAACTTAAACTATCCTACACGTTGGCGCGACACTTTCGCCGCGCCTGGAAACTTTGATGAACGACGATTACAAGAGCGTCCTGCGCCTGCGAAAAAAGCACACTGGGGTAGCGACAAACCGAAGCGCTGCAGACGGCGGGCAGCTCGTTCGCGATCAGTCATTGCGAAACGCCTTCTACGCGGGGTTTATCGTAGTTATCGTCTTCAGTGTTGTGTGGGCGCTGGCGTCAACCCTCAGCAATCGCATCTGGCCATGGCTAACGATTGTGCTGGGCATTTTAGTCGGCTTGGCCGTGCGCCGCGCCGGCCGGGGAATCGATTGGCGCTTTCCAGTGCTCGCGGCCGCGCTTGCGGTGGTCGGTGCGCTTATTGGCAATATCGTCGTTGCCGCTGCGTTTACAGCAAGAGTGCTCGAAACCAGCACGTTCGCCATTTTGCGTGCCGTTACCTCAATGACATGGCCGGTATTTTTTGCGGAGGCCCTATCGCCAGCGGACGTTATCTATGCGCTATTCGGCGCTGCGGTCGCGGCCTTCTACGCCAATCGCCGCTTGAACAGAGCAGATTTTCTTGCGCTTCGTAAATGGGAGCAGCGGGACGAATAGTCAGATGGGCATCAACAAGCCGCCGCCGCGGACCGCTTTGCCGGTTAACGACCCGAGTTGTTTCTTGACGAGTTTTTCGAGCACATTTACCGCATCGGCAAGGCCTAGAAAATAGGCTGGCTTACGGCGCAGTTGTGACCAGTCGCCGGATTCGATAGCGCGAACCAGATGTGAAATGTTGAGGTGAATCGAATCGATATACGGGTTTTGTCCGTCATAAAGAACTTCGATGTAACGATAGACGCGATTAAACTTTCGATGTAGCCGGTCTCGCATGACTTGCTGATAGAAGACCGGTGTCTTCTTCAAAAGGTCCAGGCCCGATTCGTATCGAACCATGTACTCGCCGGGTTTCGCATTCTCGACGGCAACGCCGCCGACGACGAATTCGCTGTAGAGACGATCACGACACTTTTCGAGATAGCAGCGATCAGCCATTTGTGCGATCAGGTCGGCGGTTCCGATTAAGTGACCGCAAATAATATCGCGTGGATCGTCGAGCTCTATGTCGTCTAGTTCAAGCTCGTAGCCGGTGAAGTGTACGATCATGCTGCTAACTGCGACATCTTTCGCCATGCCCAACTCGGGTAGGTAACGGCGTAGAAAATCAGCACTTCGGGAGACGTGGTATAGCGTAAATTCCGCGCCGTTGGAGAAATCGCTGTCGCGTTCCTCATGGCGAATGTAACCGGAGTCGTGAAACAGCGACGTAATGATCGCCATCTGTGCGCGGCCGGCGCCGAGCCGTTGGCCAGGTTCCGCACTGCGGTCGTGGCCGGCGATGAGTCGGGCGACGGTCAGCGTCATATCCAGCGTGTGCTGCATATCGTGGTAGGTCGTGTCACAGCCCTTGTAGCCGGGAAACCGTCCTGTAAACAAACGCTCGAAGTCGTAAAAAGCGAGCCACAACTTGTCAAAAGATGCGCTCGGAAATGTTTCGCTGAACAGATCGTAGACAGCATTGCGGACCGATACAGGATCGCTGACCTGCACGGTGTCTGTGACGTCGTAATCGTTACGGCGATCTTGGGACATGATCCGCTTCTTATTGTTATACGTGGCCGATGCAACCGCGGACGCGCTTTGTCTGACGTTAATCAACGGCGTGCCTGGCGCAAGAGTTCATGTCGGCCGATAATACACACCGGGCGACCGGCGTACCCGGCGAAAACCGATAATATGTCATGTCAGTAAGTCGAACTCGGCGACAACAGGCGCGTGGTCCGACGGTCTCTCCCAGGCTCGCGGTTCCTTGTCGACGTAACATGCGCTGCAGCTGTCCGCCATCGACTCACTGGTCAAAATCAGGTCGATGCGCAATCCGGCGTTGCGCCGGAAGCCCGCCGCGCGGTAGTCCCACCAACTGAAGCTCTTTTCCGGCTGATCGAACTTGCGGAAAACGTCCGTCAGGCCCAGATCGAGTAGCTCAGTTAGTGCGCTGCGCTCCGCCGGGCTGCAGAGAATCCCGTCGCCCCATTTCTCGGCGTCGTAGACGTCTGCGTCGGCCGGTGCAATATTAAAGTCCCCAAGAACGACGAGCTTGTCGTGCTGCGAGATTTCGTCCTCAAGAAAACCATGCAACGCTCTCAGCCAGCCGAGTTTGTACGCATACTTGTCCGAGTCGACAGCCTGGCCGTTTGGTATGTACAGATTGATGACGCGAACATCGCCAATAGTGGTCGCAAGCACTCGTCTCTGTGGATCCTCGAAGCCGGGAAAGTCGGTGACGGCGTCAAGCGGCGTGACACGACTGATCGTGGCAACGCCATTGTAGGTTTTCTGACCGCTCGCTACGGACGCATAGCCGGCCTCCCGGAACGCATCGGCCTGAAACGCGTCGCTTACCTGTTTGATCTCCTGCAACACGAGTACATCAGTATTATTCGCGGCCAGCCACTCGAGCACGTGCGGCAGGCGCACGTTTAGCGAGTTGACGTTCCAGGTCGCTATTTTCATCAGAGTTCGATTCCGTCCTGGCGCAGCAGAGCGTCGATTTCAGGCTTGCGTCCGCGAAACGCCACGTAAGCTTTCATAATGTCACGACTGCCGCCGATTTCGAGTATTTCCTTGCGAAATCGCCGTGCGGTAGCGCTGTCGAATATACCGGCCTCTTCGAAAGCGCCGAATGCGTCCGCGGCGAGTACCTCGGCCCACTTGTAACTGTAGTAGCCCGCAGCGTAGCCGCCGCCAAAAATGTGCGAGAAGCTGTGCGGCAACCGATTGTAGTCGGGGTATGGAAAAAGGTTAATGGCATCTCGAACCTCTTCGAGCAACTGCAGCGCCGTTGCACCGCCGTCGGGCTCAAACTCCTCGTGCAAGCGGAAGTCGAACAGGGCGAGTTCAAGTTGGCGCATCATCGCCATCGGTGCGCCGGCATGCCGACTGTCATGGAGTCGGTCAAAAAGAAGTCTTGGCAAAGGCTCGCCTGTTTCAGCATGCGACGAGCACCTCTCGAGCACGTCATAGTTCCAGGCGAAATTCTCCATGAACTGGCTCGGTAGTTCGACGGCGTCCCAGGGAACCCCGTTAATGCCTGCGATGCTCGGATAGTCAACGCGTGTCAGCAAGTGGTGCAGCATGTGACCGAATTCGTGAAACAAGGTCACGACGTCGTCGTGCGTCAACAGTGATTGCGGATTACCGTCGTTATCTGGCGGCGGAAAGTTGCAAACGAGATAGCCGACGGGCAGCGTGGTCTGCCCACCAATGTTTTTGCGAATGACGCATTCGTTGATCCACGCACCACTTCGTTTGCCGCTGCGCGCGAACAAGTCCGTGTAGAAACCGCCGATCAGAATTTCGTTTTCGTCATGAACCGAGTAATAACGGACGTCGTCGTGCCAGACGTCGATGCCTTCGCGCTCCTTAAGAGTAATGCCGTACAGTCGTTCGGCCAGCTCAAATAGTCCGTCGAGGACGGTTGTTGAAGGGAAGTACTGACGCAACTCTTCGTTCGAGATTGAATGCTTTCGTTGTTTCAGCCGCTCAAGCCAAAACAGGTGGTCCCATGGCTTGATGGCAAATCCTGCGAGCTCAGAAAGTTCGGCGACCTCTTTTTCAGCGGCGACGCGTGTTCGCGATGCCAGTTCGTGCAGGAACTCGATAACGTCATTCGTCGAATCGGCCATTTTCGTCGCGAGGGAAAACTCGGCGAAATTCTTGAAGCCGACAAGTTGGGCCGCCTCGTGGCGAAGAGCAAGAATTTCATCGATGTTTTCGCTGTTATCCCAGGCGACGTTCTCTCCCATGTCAGATGCGCGAGTGACCCAGGCGCGATAAATCTTCTCACGTAGTTCACGGCTCTCGGCGAGCCGGATAACTGCGTCGTAGGTCGGATAGTCGAGCGTGAGCAGCCACCCCTGGCGATCTCTCTTGCGCGCCTCAGCGGCGGCCCGCGTTATCGATTGATCCGGCAGGCCGGCGAGATCGCCCTCGTCATCGGTATGCAGAGTCCAGTGGTCCGTTGCATCCTGGATATTCTGCTCGAACTCGGCCTGGACGGCCGCTAGTCGTTGCATCAGGGTCTTGAATCGAGCTTTGTCGGATTCGGGTAAGTCGACTCCCGCCAGCCGAAAGTCACGCAGTGCATGCTCGACAACGCTTTTCTGTGCGGGACAGGCATCATCAGACAGACCTTTTCCGACTGCAGCATAGGCGCGCTGTAGCCGGACGTTCTGTGATAACTCGGTGCCGTACTCGGTCAGTAATGGCAGGGCCGCGTTATAGGCGTCGCGCCAGTCGCGCGAGCCGAGCACGGCTTGCAAGTGACCGACCGGGGACCAGACTCGGGACAACTCATGCTCCATCACCTCGAGCGGTGCGACGACAGAGTCGAAGTCCGGATCGGATGCGTTGTCGAGTAGCTCGTCGAGCTTTTGCCGATGTGCTGCGATAAGCTTATTTAGTGCCGGTAGGACATGCTCTGGTGAGATGTCGGCAAATCGAGGCAGTGACGTTGTATCCAGCAGCGGGTTAGGCATTGAGGTTTCTGATGTCCGTTTCAGGCGCAGGATGTTAGCACAGCTGCAGACGGTCGATTGTCGGAGTGCTCCAATCACGCAAGTTCGTCAAAGGGGAAATTTTTGAATCAGGAACTCGATCTCATCGTCATCGGCGGTGGTAGCGGCGGTATCGCACATGCGAGGCGCGCGGCGCAGTACGGCGCGCGTGTAGCGGTTGTGGAGCACGGGCGACTCGGAGGCACCTGTGTCAATGTCGGTTGCGTCCCGAAGAAAGTGATGTGGCACGCGGCAAGTCACGCGCATGGTTTTGAACACGCGGCAGACTATGGTTTCGATATCTCTGTTAACGGGCACGACTGGGCGGCGATAAAGACACGTCGAGATGCCTATATCACGCGCCTGAACGGGATTTATAAGTCCGGACTGGAGCAAAGCGACGTCGCCTACGTCGCGGGCGCCGCGCAATTTGTCGACGCACATACAATCGCCGTCGGCGACCAGCAATATAAAGCCGAGCGCATCGTTATCGCGACCGGCGGCAGACCGATGGTGCCGGATGTGCCAGGCGCGGAGCATGGCATTACGTCCGATGGTTTCTTTCAATTGCAGGACCGGCCCGAGCGCGTGTTGGTCGTTGGCAGCGGGTATGTCGCGGTTGAGTTGGCCGGTATATTCAACGGTCTGGGCAGCGACACGCAAGTAGTCGTGCGCAAAGACGGCGTTATCAGAAGTTTCGATGCCATGCTCGGTGAGCAGCTGCTGGAGGCGATGCAAAAAAGCGGCATCAAGGTCGAAACGCGTGTAATTCCATCGTCCATCGAAAAGCAAAAAGACGGTTTGCTGGTACACGCCGAGGACGGTCGCTCGTTCGGTCCGGTCGACTGCGTGCTGTGGGCCATCGGGCGGGAACCGAATACTGAGGACCTCGAGCTGGCGAAAGCGGGCGTGGCAACGAACGACAGCGGCTTTATTTCAACGGATGCGCTTCAGCAATCCAACGTCGAGCATATTTTCGCGCTTGGCGATGTCACAGGGCGTGCCGCGCTGACTCCGGTCGCGATTGCGGCTGGCCGGCGGCTTGCCGATCGCCTGTACGGTGGCATGGACGGACGCCACCTCGACTACGAGATGATCCCGACGGTCGTATTCTGCCACCCACCCATTGGCACGATCGGTTTGACCGAGCTTGAGGCGCGCGCCAAATACGGCGATGCGGTCAAGATTTACTCCTCGGGCTTTACGTCCATGTATTACGCCCTTGGAAACAAGAAACAGCGCTCGGTGATGAAGCTAATCACAGAAGGCGCCGACGAGCGCGTCGTCGGTTGCCATATTATTGGCGATGGCGCCGATGAAATGACGCAAGGGTTCGCGGTGGCGATGCGAATGGGCGCTACCAAGGCAGATTTTGACGATACGGTTGCGATTCATCCGACCAGCGCAGAAGAGCTGGTGACTATGCGTTGACGGACATCTGTTTGAGTACCGGCGCTGTATCGGGGCGAACGCCGCGCCAGATCTTAAAAGATTCGGCGGCCTGCTCAACGAGCATGCCCCAACCCATAACCGATTGTGCCGCGCCCTGCTCGCGCGCCCAAACGCTGAAAGGTGTGGGCCGCAAACCGTAAGACAGGTCGTAACAGAGCGTGTTGGCCGAGACCGCGTCCGCCGGATACGGCGGCGTATCTCCATGCAGGCCGGCTGATGTGGCGTTGATGATCAGGTCATAGGTTTCAGAAACAGGCACGATATCGAAGCGACACGCTGACACCGGCCCGAGTATCTGGAAGTGATCCACCAGGGCCTCCGCTTTGCCAAGTGTGCGATTGGCGATTCGCAGTGAGCGCGGTTGCATTTCGAGTAGCGGACCGACGATTCCGCGCGTCGATCCTCCTGCGCCCAGAATAAGAATATTGGCGCCCTCCAGATCGATGCCGAGATTGACGCTGAGGTCGCGTAACAGCCCGATGCCATCTGTGTTGTCACCAGATATTTCGCTGCCATCGAAGGTGAGTGTATTGACAGCGCCCGCGGTCGATGCCCGTTCGCTCAGATGATCCACGAGCCTCACGACCTCACCCTTGTGCGGCACGGTGATATTCAGGCCCTTGCCGCCAGTGCGCTGAAACTGCCGTATGGCTGTTTCGAGTTTTTCGGGAGAAACCTGCAACAACTCGTATCGAATATCCTGCTTCGTCTGCAGCGCAAACAGGCGATGAATGACCGGGGAGCGGCTATGGGATACCGGATATCCCATCACACCGTATCGATCGGGCGCCGTTGACTTCGCCATTTATTCGGCCATCCAGCGTGCCGCATCCATCGCGTAATAAGAAAGGATCGCGCTGGCGCCGGCACGCTTGATCGACAGCAGCGACTCGAGCACGGCCGCGCGCTCATCGAGCCAGCCTTTTTCGGCAGCCGCCTTGATCATCGAGTACTCGCCGCTGACCTGATACGCGAAGACTGGTACACCGAAGGTTTCGCGAACGCGCCGCACAATGTCGAGGTACGGCAATGCGGGTTTGACGATGACAATGTCGGCGCCTTCGTCGAGATCCAGGCGGACTTCCCGCAGCGCTTCGTCGCTGTTGCTCGGCGCCATCTGGTAGGTCGATTTGTCGCCGCCACCCAGGTTTTTCGATGACCCGACCGCGTCGCGAAAGGGTCCGTAAAAACAGGATGCGTATTTCGCGGCATAGGCAAGTATCAAAGTATTGACATGGCTCTTCGCTTCGAGCGCGGTGCGAATCGCACCGACACGCCCGTCCATCATGTCCGATGGCGCAACGACGTCCGCGCCTGCATCGGCATGGGATACGGCTTGCCGCACGAGCATCGCAACGGTTTCGTCGTTCAGCACATAGCCTGAGTCGTCGATGATTCCGTCCTGACCGTGCGTTGTATACGGGTCGAGCGCGACATCAGTGATGACGACGAGATCAGGGTACTCAGACTTGATCGTCTGCACTGTCGTTTGTACCAGTCCATCCGGATTGGCACACTCCGCCCCGTCCAGGCTCTTCTTGTCGGTATCGATTACGGGGAATAGCGCAACGGCAGGAATTCCCAGAGCAGTGGCTTCGCCAAGTTCGGTGAGTAATTTGTCGGCGGTCTTGCGTTCGACGCCTGGCATTGATGGCACCGCTTCGCTGCGGTTCTTGCCCTCGAGTATGAATACCGGATAGATCAGGTCACCAGGGCCGAGGTCGGTTTCGGCAACCAGTTCGCGCAGCGCGGCCAATCTACGGCTGCGTCGAGGGCGAACCTGGGGGAACTGACCGGCTTCAGGGGTACTCATAGCTAAGCGATATAAACACAGTTATCCTTGAATTTCCCCGTATTTAGGGTGGGCTTTAACAGTTGAATCGCGGTTTTTCGCTGATTCAGTAATAAAAATCAAATGGGCCGGGTCATCTCTTATGCAAAGCAGTAATAACGCCGCCGAACGGCGTCAGAGGTTTGATCAATACGTGGCCGTATATCACCAAGACATGTATCGCTATGCCGCCTGGCTTAGCCGGGACAAGGCGATCGCCGAAGATGTTGTTCAAGAGGCGATGCTGCGGGCATGGAAGTCGCTTGATGCATTGCGGGACCAAACGGCCGCCAAACCATGGTTGCTGACGATCGTACGGCGGGAAAACGCCCGCTACTTTGAGCGCAAACGCCTCGAAACGGTCGACATCGACAATTTGACGGCGTCGCAGGCGGCGTTGCTGGCAGAGCAGCATGATGAAGAGCTTGATGATTTGCGGCAGGCGCTCTACGAACTTGACGACGATTACCGCGAACCGCTCGTGCTGCAAGTCCTGATGGGATATAGCACGACCGAGATCGCAGAACAGATGGGACTTAAACAGGGCGCAGTATTGACACGGTTACACCGCGCACGGGCAAAACTTAAAGATCAGATGACAAGACAATGAATTGCGAACAGTACAAAGCAGCGATAGCGGCAGACCCGTCTTATGACGACGACTCCGGGCATTTGAATGAATGCGCGGCGTGTCAGTCCTATCGTGCCGAGATGCAGGCGCTGAACGAAAAGATCGGTCGTGCGCTGGCGCTTGAAGTGCCGTCATTGGAGGTTCCGAATTTGCCCGACATCGACACGAGCAACGTTGTATCGCTGCCGCTGCGCCGCGTAACGCCAGTCTGGCTTGCGGTCGCTGCCACGGTTGCCCTTGCGGCTGTATTCGGTGTTCGAATTCTGAGTACGGACATAGAGTACGAGCCCCTGGCTGATCAGGTCCTCGCGCATCTCGATGGCGAACCGATGGGGCTGCGGGTTACCGATGTGGCCATCACGGACGAGCGATTGTTCTCGGTAGTGCCGGCCGATGTTGCACACATGGATCACGGCGCGGGCCTGATCACTTATGCGCAAAGCTGCGACATTAACGGCAAGCCGGTACCGCATCTTGTTATTCAGGGCGAGCATGGTCCGATCACCATTCTGTTAATGCCGCATGAGTATGTGGCTGAGGCGATAGAACTGAATGGCAAAAATGTGAGCGGTGTAATTCTGCCGGTGGGTGATGGCAGCATTGCGATTATCGGAAGTCGTAAAGAAAACCTTGAGAGAGTTCGAAATAGTGTACTGAAGTCGGTGATGTGGAGCACCTAGCACCTTCATCACCACCCCGAATGCCCGAGCATGGGCAAACAACCCTTGTAGGAGAGAGAGAATGTCAGAGAAGAAAATTGTAAGGCCTGTTGCTCTAGCTGTCGGTGCGGCCCTGGCGGGTTCATTCGCATTAGCCGGTAGTATTGCTAGCGCTGATACGATCCAGAGCCCGTTCGCAATGTCGACGATGAATGTCGGCTACATGCTTGGTGATGGCGAAGGATCATCTAGCGGTGGCAAGGACAGCAAAGACAGCAAAGAAAGTGAAGGCAGTTGCGGTGAAGGCAGCTGCGGCGGCGACAAGAAAGGCCACGACAAGAAAGGCCACGACAAGAAGGGCGAAGGCAGCTGTGGTGGAGACAAAGACGGTGAAGCGTCTTGCGGCGGCGACAAGGACGGTGAAGCGTCCTGTGGCGGTGACACAGAATAAGCTAAGGCGTCTGTAGCCTTGTGCAATCAGAGCCCGCGCATTGCGCGGGCTTTTTTTTGCATCTATTGCCATATTTTAAGCCCGGTACACCGCCGGTTCAGATGTTAAATTGCACTGGGCGATAGCGAGCAGAGAGTGGAGTCGGCATGGCCAAAGCAGTGATCCGTTGCGAGTGGGCTGAAGGCGTCAGCCTCAAGTACATCGAGTACCACGACCGCGAATGGGGCGTTCCCATGTTCGATGACCGCGCGCAGTTTGAATTCCTTGTTTTAGAGGGCGCCCAGGCCGGCCTGAGCTGGTCCACGATACTGAATAAACGCGATGGGTATCGAAAGGCGTTTGCCGACTTTGACCCCGAAAAGGTTGCCCGATTCACGGAAAAACGTATCGAGAAATTGCTGCTGGATCCCAGCATCGTCAGAAACCGGCTGAAAGTTCGATCGGCCGTATCGAACGCTAAGGCGTTTCTTGCCGTGCAAAAGGAATTCGGAAGCTTCAGTAAATACATCTGGGGTTATGTTGGTGGTAAGCCGATTCAGAATCGCGTTCAAAAAGACAGCGACGTCCGGGCAACATCGCCGGAGTCCGATGCTCTGAGTGCCGACCTTAAAAAACGCGGCTTCAAATTCGTCGGCAGTACGATCATATACGCGCACATGCAGGCGACAGGCATGGTCAACGATCATGTTACGCGCTGTTTTCGCCGCAAGCCGTGTGCCGCACTGGCCAAACTTGCAATTCGCTAGATGTCGTTAGATGATCAGGATATTCCGCTAACCGTTTAAACAACAAGGTGTTAGCCATGTCCGATCTGCTGGATGGTAAGCCGATATTGTCTTTTTGGATTATCGGCGGCGCGGCACTGGTCTGGAACTTGATCGGATTCGTGTTCTATTTGAATGACGTCACGCGATCGCCGGAGGCGTTTGCGGCGCTTAGCGAAGCCCAACAGGGGTTTATCGGGTCCACGCCCGTGTGGGCTACGGCCGCGTTCGCAATTGCCGTAAACGCCGGTGTATTGGGGGGGTTGTTCCTGTTACTTCGCAAAAGCTGGGCGGTGCCGATGTTTATTGCTTCCCTGGCGGGCATCGTAGCGCAGGATATCCATGCATTCATTTTGAGCAACAGGCTTGAAGTCTGGGGAACGAGCGCCGTCTACTTGCCATCGCTCATACTCGTCATCGGCGCGGCATTGCTCATGTATGCTCGCCAAGCCAAAGCCAAGGGCTGGCTGTCGTAAGAGCTGCGGTCAGGGCCCGGATTCAACGATAATACGAATAACAGTGAGCGCCGACACTCCCTGAGTGGTGTTGTGCGAGACGCCGCCCAGGTAAATCGTGTCTGACTGCGACACCGACCAATCGACCGTAATGTTTTCCGTGGTGCCGGCATTGACGAAGGCCGGTCCGCGGGCCGTCATATTGCCCAAATCGTCGTTGAGGCCAAATGCCCAGCCGAGCAGGCTGTAGAATGCGCCTGGCCCACCGGCAGTCTCATCTGTTTCGAAACCATGAATCAGGACGGCGTACCGTCCGGCGGCTGGTAGCAAGACATTGAACTCCTCTTGCGATGTCGGCTCGCCGCTTTCGCCAAGTTTGATGCAATTTACGTTATCGGCGCAGTAATAAACGTACATGTCGAGATCGTCGTTGCCATCCGTTAGAAAATCGAACAGGGCGAAGCGCAAATACGCCTGGTTCGCGGGAACGTCGATCAGGTGCGCGGTTACGCCGTTGCCGGTTCGAAACGAAAAGGTCTTGCTGGGGTCGTTATCAACATGACCCTTGATGACCAGTGGCAGTCGCAGTCCGTGCACGCCGGCCGAGTAAGCACCGGTATAGCCAAACTCGACAGGAAAGCTAAACGACCCGCTCGCGCCAACCGCCGTAATTTCTTCGGGCGCTGTTACGGAGGTGGGCCGCAACGCGAGGGTGCTGTAGACCGAGTGTGTATTACTGTTCCAGGTCAAAGAGCCGAAGCGCCAAAGATCCAGCGGCCCCGACTCGACAGTAAACGTGACGTCGTAAGTGGTGGAATCGCCAGGCAGCACCGTGATACTGGCCGGCGACACAACGATGCCGATTCCCGGCGGGGAAGAAACGGAGACGACGTAGGACTCCGATTGATCGCCGAGATTGGTCAGGCGCCGGGTGACGGTTCGCCGGTTGGCGAGACGTTCAATCGCGATCGACGGTTGATTGAGATCGGTTGCGGCAAACGAATACCCTGCAGATCCCAGCTCGGCGCAGCGCTGTGCTGAGATGGCCGGTGATTCGATGCCGCAGGCAAACGCATCGTACTCGTCGCCGGAGACGTCATAAACCAGGCCCGGATCGACGGAGTCGTTCGGCACGATGTGTCCGGAACCGTAGTCAAATGGCATCGCCGCGGTTTCGCCGTCGGCACTAAAAAGCGACTGATGAGCCGTGGTCATCAACGCGGATTTAATCGCGGACGGCCCCCAATCAGGATGCGCCTGCAACAGTAAGGCTGCCACGCCGGCAACGTGCGGCGTGGACATCGACGTTCCGGTCAGGTACGCGAAGTTCTCACCGGGCATCGCATTGACCGTGTCCGGAGAAAAACCCGCGAGAATATTAATGCCTGGCGCAGTAACGTCAGGTTTTAAAATGCCGCCGATGGGGCCGGGACCACGTGCGGAGAAAACACCCATGACATTGCCGGCTTCTTTTTGTGTCAGGAGCAGGTCCTTGTCCAGGCGGACCGTGACCTGATTGCCGGCGTCGAGTTCGGCGAGAATCAGGTTGCCATCGGCCTGACCGATCATCAGGGCGGGAATGTCGGATAAGCCAGCTTCGCCATTCATGACGATGGGGTCCCCGGCGATATTGTAAACAAGGGCCGCAATCGCACTGGCATCGGCCGCATTCTTGATCTTGATATCGAATTTGCAGCCGCCGCGCTGTATCAGCGCGATATTGCCGGCGACATCGACCCGATTGGTAAGCGGTTCACATGCATCGGACGAGATGCCGTCTGGTCCGTCATCGACAAGGACGAGATCGCCGTCGATTGGACCACGATTAGCCAGGGCGGGCGTGAAGTTGGCTTCACTCACGGCATACAAACCGGCGATGGCCGGCGGTAGTGTGATCCTGAGAGCCTCGGACGACGACTTGCCATCGCGGCTGGACGCCGCCGCCGTAATCACCCACGGGCTGCCGGCGGGAGAGCCGACAGTGCCCAAATTCGGGCCTTCGTTACCGGCGGCGACCACTGTAAGTATGCCGGCCTTCATTGCGGCCATCAGGGCGAGATCGTCGGGTGCGGCTACGCGCACCAGTGAACTACCGACCGAGTAATTGATGATATCGACGCCGTCTGCGACGGCGGCATCAATGGCGTTGGCGAGGTCGGACGTATTGCAGCTTGCCCTTTGATCGCCCGGACGAAGCCAGCAAGCTTTGTACACGGCGATTCGTGCGCGCGGCGCGACGCCCTCGATTCGCCCGATGACAGTGTCGAATATCGATGCTCTGACGCGATTGCCCGCGGCTGTGGTTGCAGTATGCGTTCCGTGTCCATCGACATCGCGTGCGGAACGAATCTCACCTTCGTCGATCGGGCCAGTTGCTTCTGCGCCGGCGATGAAGTAGCGGGCGCCGATTAATTTGTTATTGCAGTCCGAAAGGTCAAACAGCTCCCCGGTCTGGCAGATGCCGTTCCAGTTTTCCAGCGGCTCGAAAACCAGCGTATCTTCGAGTTTCTTATAGCGGCGGCACAGCCACCTGCCCAGTAAGGAATTTTCCGCCCAATCTCCCTGGCACAGTCGCGGCCGGTTGGCTTGCCGGGTGTCCATCAGGGCGGGATGTCCGGGCGCAATGCCGCTGTCGATGACGCCGATGACGACACCCTCACCATCAAGACCTGCAGCGCTGCGTAATCCGTTATCCCGGTCAAACAGACCGAGGAAGTCCAGGCTGAAATTTGTCGCGAGCGGTCGGACCTCGTCCTCCCAGACATGCAAGACCTCGTGCATGTTTTCCAGTTTGTGTGCCTGAGACGGGCTCATCTCGGCCGCGAAACCGTTCAGGCCGTACTGATACCGGTATATCAGTTTGATGTCATAACCGGCGCGAGCGAGGACCTTGTCCTGCCCTTCGATGAGTCCGGCCGTGTAGCTTTGGATCGCTGCGCTGGATTTATCGAAGCGAACGCGTGGGGCTCCACGAGTCGCGGTTTTTCGCGAGGCGCTGCGTGTGGCGGCATAGAAGTCGGCCGCAGACGGGCGTGCAAGTTGCACGATATAAACCCTGCGAACGCTCGGGTCCTCGGTTCCGGCCAGCCGGATTGCGCCAAGACTGCCGGCATCGCGCAGCACCGACTCGAACTCGGCCGATGCATTGACCGACACCAGCATGGCCACGAGTGGCAAGAGACGAATCAGGTTCATCTACTCGTCGCGATAGCCGCTGGTTTCTTCGGCAGAATAGTCAACGCCAAGGCCCAGAGCGATGCGATTCACAAAGTTGAAATAAGCTGTGATCATCGTTATGTCGAGAATGTCATTATCTGACAGATTGACAGCGCGCAACTCCCCCAAGTCGCTTTCGGTCATCGCCGACGGTGCCGACGTAAGCTTTTCTGCGTGGCGAACGATATTGCTAAGACGCGGCTCAAGCGTTTCGAGTCCGTCGGCGTTGGTCAGCGATTCGAGCGTATCGTCGTCCTTGACGTAGCGGCGCAATGCCTCGACGTGGTGATTGACGCAATAGGCGCATTCATTGGTTGCTGATACAACGACGGCGATCGCTTCTCTCTCCGCACGACTCAGCCCGGACTTGCCGAACATGATCGTCATGTACAGGTCGAGATGCTTGCGCATCGAATCGGGGTTCAGGCTATGAACCTTGAGAATATTGGAGACCTTGCCGCGTTTTTCTACCAGTTCGGCATAAGTCGTCGCCAGTGCGCCGTCAGCATCGTCAATTTCAATTTCTTCAATCCAGGACATTTTCTGTCGCCACCGCAGGCTATCCGCACCACCATTCCAGTCGATTGACGTTACCACTCAGCGCGGCAAAAGAGAACGTCCAGCCGGGTCCGCGTTAGCTTCGGATCACTCGCCAAGCCAGTCGTGCGGCTGCAAGTAGTCGGTGGTCAACTTTTCCTCCGCTGAACCGGGTTCAGGCTGCCAGTCGTACTCCCATCGTACGCGCGGCGGCAGCGACATCAGTATGGATTCGGTGCGCCCGCCGGACTGCAGTCCGAACAGCGTGCCTCTGTCGTAGATGAGATTAAATTCGACGTAGCGGCCACGTCGATACAGTTGAAACTCGCGCTGGCGATCGCCGTACGGATGGTCTTTGCGACGCGAGACAATGGGTCGATATGCAGGCAGGAAGCCGTCGGCGACGGACTGCAGAAACTCGAAGCTCCGCTCAAATCCGAACTCGTTAAGGTCGTCGAAAAACAAGCCGCCAACACCGCGTGATTCGTTACGGTGCGGCAAGTAAAAATACTCGTCGCACCACTTCTTGTAGCGCTGGTAGAGATCGTCGCCGAACGGGTCGCAAGCGGCCTTCGCAGCCTCGTGCCACTCAATAATGTCGTCGCCAAAGGCGTAACAGGGTGTCAGGTCGAAGCCGCCGCCGAACCACCACACAGGTTCCTCCCCGGCTTGGCGGGCGGTGGTGAAGAAGCGGAAATTCGCGTGCGTCGTCGGCACGTATGGATTTTGCGGGTGAATAACCAGCGAGACTCCGACGGCCTCGAAGCTTCTGCCAGCGAACTCCGGCCGACTCTTCGTGGCCGAAGGCGGCATCTGGTCGCCGAATACATGCGAAAAACCGACGCCGGCCTGCTCGAATACGCGACCGCCTGTGAGTACGCAGCTTAAACCGCCGCCGCCACCCGGGCGCTCCCAGGCGTCGCTACGAAACTGTGCATGCCCATCCAGTTGCTCCAACTCCGCAACGATTCGCTTTTGCAGCGCCTGGAGGTAGCTCTTAACTTGATTGAGTTCGTTCATGCGTCGCGTGGCCGCAGTATTTTTCCCGAAACAAGGTCGCGAATTTCTGACGGACCTGATGAAGGTCCACACTCGCCTGGCACGATGTAGTCTACACAAGCGGCAAACTTGCGGCGCAGGGCGAATTGATTTCGCACCGTGCTTTCACCAGCAAGGTTGGCGCTGGTCGAGACGATCGGCCCGGCGACGGCGTCGCAAATCGCCGCGGCTATCGCATGGCTGGTGAGCCGGACGGCGAGCCCGGTGTTTTTTCCACGCACCAGAGAACTGGCGATTTTCCCTGCCGGCACGATCCAGGTGATCGGGAAATCAGGATCGGGGTCGGGAATGGGCGTTGCGCCGGCATCGATCCAATCCTCGAGCTGCTCCCGGCTTGAGGCCAGCAGAATCAGTCCCTTGTCGGGGTCGCGTCGCTTTATGTGTAGCACCCGTGCTACGGCATCGGACTCATCGGGGAGGCAGCCGAGTCCGTACACGCCTTCTGTCGGATACGCGATCACACCACCGCCGAGCAACGTGTCAGCAGCCTTGATGATGGATCTTTTCACTCGGAGCGTCCGGCGATCAGTCGCCGGATTTCTTTTTCGCGGCCTTTTTCTTGCCGGTCTTCTTCTTGGTCTTTTTCTTCCCTGCTTTTTTCTTCCCGCGACGACCGCGAACGGGTGCGGCGGCAAGCAGCTCCTTGCACTCTTCGAGCGTCAAAGATTTGGGCTCCCTGTCCTTGGGGACGCGCGCATTCTTGGTCTTGTCAGTGATGTACGGGCCGTAGCGGCCATTGAGCACCTGGATACCGTCATCTTCGAAGTCCTGAATGATGCGATTGGCATCTTCAAGTTTCTTTTCTTCAATCAGTTCAAGTGCGCGCGGCAACTCGATCGTGTACGGATCGTCGTCGCCGCGAATAGACACATATTTGTCGCCATAACGGACGTAAGGCCCGAAGCGGCCGACGCTCGTCGATACGGCAAGGCCGTCCGGTGTATCGCCAAGCTTGCGCGGCAGCTTGAAGAGTTCGAGTGCCTCTTCCATCGTGATTTCGTTCATCTTCTGGCCCGGGCGAAGTCCCGCGAACTTTGGCTTGTCTTCGTCATCCTTGGTGCCGATCTGCACAAACGGCCCGTAGCGCCCCATTCGCACGGTCATCGGCTTGCCGCTTTTCGGGTCGGTACCGAGTTCGCGGGACTGTGCGACCTGCTCTCTCGTCACCGACGCTTCTTTTTCATCGCACAGCTTTTTAAACGGCCCCCAGAAAGCCTCGAGAACCGGCACCCAGTGTTTTTCTCCGAGCGAAATAGCATCGAGATCGTCTTCCAGTTTTGCGGTGAAATCGTAGTCAACGTACTTCGCGAAATGTTCTGTCAAAAAGCCGATGACGATGCGGCCGATATCCGTCGGAAAAAACCGCTTGCTGTCTATTTCGACATACTCGCGATTCTTCAGCGTTGCGATAATGCTCGCGTAGGTTGACGGTCGCCCGATACCGTATTCCTCGAGCGTCTTGACCAGGCTCGCCTCGGTGAACCGCGGCGGTGGTTCCGTAAAGTGCTGTTCGGGCCGCAGCACATCGAGCTCGATGATGTCGCCCTCTTCGACGCCAGGCAGCAACCGGTCGCCGTCGTCGTCTGTTCCGGCGTCATCCTTGCCTTCTTTGTACACGGCCATAAAGCCGGGCTCGACGAGGACCGAGCCGTTGGCACGCAGGCGATGACCGCTGTCTAGCGGGCCGGCGGCCAGATCGATGGCGACCGTATCAAACACCGCCGGCACCATCTGGCAGGCCATCGTGCGCTGCCAAATCAGCGAGTACAGGCGGAATTGATCCTCGTCCAGGACGCTTTTGAGTGAGTCCGGCGTGCGTGCAGCCGACGTCGGCCGAATCGCTTCGTGGGCTTCTTGTGCGTTCTTCGTTTTGGTCTTGAACTGTCGTGGCGACTCGGGAACGTTTTCACTGCCGTAGCGCTCGGCAATGACCTCGCGAATTTCATCGACGGCAACCGTTGCCAGAGTTACTGAGTCCGTGCGCATATACGAAATCAGGCCGACAAGGCCCTCGTCCGTCAGCTCTATTCCCTCATAGAGTTTTTGTGCGACGCGCATGGTCCATTGCGTGTTGAAACCGAGCTTGCGCGAGGATTCCTGTTGCAGCGTCGAGGTCGTGAACGGCGCGGCCGGATTGCGGCGACGCTGGCGCTTAGAAACGCTGATCGCCGTTAGCTTGCCATCGGCTGCCGCGAGAACGGCTTTTTCGACGTCACGCGCTTGCGCTTCATTTTCGAAACTAAACTGCTCAACCTTCTCGCCGGCATAGCTGATCAGGCGTGAGACGAACGGCTGCTCGTCTTTGCTGACGTCCGCTTCAATCGTCCAGTATTCGCGCGCTTTGAACGCTTCGATTTCGAGCTCCCGCTCAACGATCATGCGCAGCGCCGGACTCTGTACGCGGCCCGCAGACAATCCCCGTTGTACTTTTTTCCACAGCAGGGGAGAGAGGTTAAAGCCAACAAGGTAATCGAGCGCGCGCCGCGCTTGCTGCGCGCCGACCAGATCGCTGGACAAGGCACGCGGGTTGTCGATCGCGTCTTGCACGGCGGCCTTGGTTATTTCATGAAATACGACGCGATGTACCGGCTTGTCGCCCAGCGCATTTTGTTCTTTGAGTAGTTCGATAAGGTGCCAGGAAATCGCTTCACCCTCTCGATCAGGGTCAGTTGCGAGATACAGGGCGTCCGAATTCTTCAGGGCGCGAACAATGGCTTTGACGTGTTTCTCGTTGCGCTCAATGATCTGGTAGTTCATCGTGAAACCGTTTTCGGTATCGACGGCACCAACCTTGGGCACCAGATCCCGGACGTGACCGTACGAGGCCAGGACAGAGAAGTCCTCTCCCAGGTACTTGCTGATCGTTTTCGCCTTGGCTGGCGATTCAACAATAACGAGATTTTTAGGCATAGTTACAGAAGCTCAAAAACAAACAACCGCGGACAGTGCCGCGGTTCAATACAATGCCTGATAGCCGTGTGTCAAGGAATTCCCGATTTGGACGGCCGCAATAAAGGTCGATTCAACTCAGTGAATAGAGCCGGAGGTCTCCTCAAAAACCAGATCTTCCATGCGAGCGTACGCCTGTTCCTGCCCCGGCTGACTGAACAGCACCATCAGCACGACCCACTTGATTTGTTCGACATCAATGTCGGCGGATTCGAGCGCCAGCAGGCGATCGACCAGAATTTCGCGCTGCGGGGGCGACAGGATTCCGATCTGTTCGAGGTACACGATATAGCCACGGCACGCCACATCGAGGCGCTTTTGCTCGAAGCCATTATAAATCCGTGATCCATGCGCGGTTTGCGCATTGTACGCAAGGCTGTCCTGGTGTTCGGTCAGGCCGTCCAGCCAGTCCAGTGCGCGATCGATTTCGGGGTCGCCAAAGCCGGCGCGCGACAGCTCGTCTCGCAGTTCGTTTTGATCAGCTTCGGGCTCTTCATCGGTGTCGACGTAAGTCTCGAAGAGATACATTAATACGTCGAGTACATTTTCTTTCATGCCTGGAGCGGCTCCCTTCGGTTGTGCGGTCCAGTTCAGCTCAGTTCAGCAGTGAATATCGACCGCCGGACAGCGATTCGACCTTTCCCTGTAGCTCCAGGATCAGAAGCATGGAGGAAACCTGATCAATCGTCAATCCAGATTGCTGCGCCAGCTCATCGATGCCAATCGGGTCATGACTTAGAAATTTTACGAGCTGTGGGTAGTCGCTGTCGGGGGATTCGGCGGCTGTGTCGTTGCTCGTTGATTCCACTGCATTTTGCAGTACATGCTCAGCAAGCGGGGCCAGTTCTGTCACGATGTCAGCCGCGGTTTCTACCAGTTTGGCGCCTTGCTGTATGAGTCGGTGGCAGCCACGTGCCAGTGGATTATGGATAGAACCCGGCAATGCGAAAACTTCCCGACCCTGCTCGGCGGCGTGTCTCGCCGTGATCAGCGATCCGCTGCGGCGTGCCGCTTCTACGATCAGCGTGCCGAAGCTCACGCCGCTGATGAGACGATTGCGTTGCGGAAAATGTTCTTTGCCCGGGTGCGTGCCCAGAGGAAACTCGCTGACGAGCGCGCCGGTTCGTGCTATCTCGTGCGCGAGTTCGCGATTGGCTGCCGGGTAGACGCGGTCGATACCGTGACCGAGAAAAGCGATGGTCGCAGCACCGGCGTCGAGCGCACCGCGGTGCGCGGCCGTGTCGATGCCCTGGGCAAGTCCGCTGACGATGCAAAAGCCGAGTGACCCGAGGTAGCGGGCAAATTCGAAAGCGTTTCGTTCCCCACCCTGGGTCGGATTACGACTGCCAACGATGGCCAGCGCCGGCAGGTGCAAGACGTCGGGGTTGCCGTTGACGTATAGCTGCTTCGGCGGACCCGGAATTTGTTCGAGGAGTTCCGGGAAAGAATCGCTGCCGCGAGATATCAGGTGATGCTGCGGGTTCTGCAGCCACTGCTGTACTGTCTCGGGTGGTTCGGTTTCACGCATGGAAAATCTCAGCGGCCACAAATAGCGACAGTTTAAAAAAAACGGCGCCCGAAAGCGCCGTCTTTAATTCACTGTAGGGCTCAGAATCAGATAGAGACCGACTTTCTTATGAGCTCATCAGGTCGGGTTGCGCACGTAGTCGAGCACGTGCAGGGCCTCGGTAGCCTCCATCACGAGTCCATACGCGATGCGATCGTAAGTCTTGAACACCATGACCGTGCCAGCTTGCTCCTCCGGAAGCCGGAATTTGCCACCTTTAATGCGATCTTTAACAACACCGCCCCGTTGCCAGACGGTCAGGACGTCACCGACGGCAAGTCCGTCAGATGTGCCGCGATTAACCACGACGATCTGGTATTGCCCGATTTGCTTAACGCCACCGACGACCGCCATTATCTGACCGTTAATGTCGGCGTTTGGTACCTTCGGGAAGAAATTCAGGGGAATTTCGACAGATGTCGGAATGAGGCGGTCGCCTTGCCTGGCTTCGCGCTTCGATTCAGTGATCACAAACGTCGCCGGGTCTCCGGCGCGCCGCAATGTGCCCGATCCAACCTCGATTCCCTGGTAACCCACCAATCGGTTGTCATCAGGGTCGATCAATTTGTCGCCAATGTGCACGATGTTGTAGCGCGTGCCCACAGCGCCGGTATTGCCACGTATATAGACTGTGTTTCCAGCGGCGGCAATAAGATGCCCGCCGCGTGTCGCAACCAGATAGGGAAGTGCGCCGACTTCGCTCTTCTCGACGATCACGCCGCGGCTCAGAAATGAGGCTATTGATTCGTGCGAAACGCTCTTGATCGCTTCCGTCAACGGCGTGATGCGCGCTTCGGGTGACAGGCGATAGCTCGACCCTTGCAAGTTGCTTACGCGAGGCGTGCCTTCGACGTAGGTCAGCGCGAGCACATCGCCCGGATAGATCAGGTGTGGATTCTCTACCTGAGGATTGACGTACCAGATTTCGGGCCAATACCAGGGATCTTTGAGAAATGTCGCAGAAATATCCCAAAGAGTGTCGCCAACCTGAACGACGTACTTATCGGGGGCATTTTCGGCGAGGCGGACGCTGTCTTGCGAAAACGCGGTCAATGAACCGAGGACCAGCGTTGCGACGAACGCAGCGCCGACCAGCCGGAGGCGATTTTTCAGGTGTAATTTACTGAGGGACATGATTTCCTCGTGCTCCATACAAGGTACTGTGACCTGTGGCTTTTTCTACGTTGCTATAATATGTCGTTACGGCGCCGTTAGAGCTGCTAATTACGTCACACTTTCGGCTCGAATAGCCTTTTCGAAGGCAAACAACAGGTGGCAATTGTGTGCCATCTTATTCAATAAAGTCAAACATTTAGGTCGTTATTCTTGGAATTTACACGAATTACCGGCGATTTTACCGCAACGAAATTATGGCAAAACTGACAATTTTGACGTTTCCTGATCCGCGCCTCAGAACCAAGGCGACGCCGGTTGATACGGTCGACGCCGCGTTAAACAGGCTTATCGACGACATGTTCGAAACCATGTACGCGGCGCCGGGCATTGGCCTGGCCGCAACCCAGGTCGATGTCCACAGGCGATTGCTCGTAGTGGACGTATCTGCCGAGAGCAGCGAGCCCTATGTGTTGATCAACCCCGAGATTCTGGAAAAAGACGGTGCGACCGTCACCGAAGAGGGCTGCCTGTCTGTGCCGGGTTATTTCGAAGAGGTCGAGCGCGCTGAGCACATTCGTGTTCGCTATCTCGATCGCCACGGTGTCGAGCAAGAGTTGGAAACGGGAGACGTGCTTGCGGTGTGTATTCAGCACGAGATCGATCATCTCGACGGCAAATTATTCGTTGACTATCTATCCGAGCTAAAGCGGCAGCGAATTCGCAAGCGACTCGTGCGCGACCAACGACATGCGGCTGCAGATGCGCTGGTTATGTAGGAGCGTGCCTCCCCCGCAGGGGACTTACGCCGGGGCATGCGTACACAAATAACTAACATGAACACACCGAAAGTCATCTTCGCCGGCACGCCGGAATTCTCCGTCGCGTCCCTGCAGGCGCTGGTCGAGTCCGGTATCGTGCCGGTCGCAGTATTGACGCAGCCTGACCGGCCCGCCGGTCGCGGCAAGCGTCTGGCGCAAAGTCCTGTGAAACAATTTGCGGTGACCCACAGTATCTCAGTGTTGCAGCCACCGACGTTGCGCGATGAGGGTGCCGTCGCCGAGCTCGTGGCGTTGGCAGCGGACATCATGATCGTTGCGGCGTATGGCCTGATATTGCCGCAGAGGGTGCTCGATATTCCCGCAGCAGGCTGTCTCAATGTGCATGCCTCGTTGTTACCACGCTGGCGCGGCGCGGCGCCGATACAGGCAGCGATCCTCGCCGGTGATGATGAAACGGGCGTGTGCCTGATGTCCATGACCGCCGGACTCGACTGCGGGCCGGTTTTTGCCAGCGAAGTAGTGGCTATCGGCGCGCATGAAACAGCGGGCGAACTGCACGATCGGCTCGCAACGACCGGCGCCGAGCTACTGATGCGCCATCTGGACGATATTCTGAGCCGCCGGCTCAAACCGAAAGCGCAGGACGAAGATCAGGCATCGTACGCAGCAAAAACAAAAACTGCCGATGCCGAGTTGGATTGGCAGCGGCCCGCTGCCGATCTGGAGCGTATTGTGCGCGCCTATGACCCAGCGCCGGGAGCCTGGTTCATGTTGGATGCAGAACGCATCAAGTGCCGCCTGGCTTATCGGGTCACCGGCGTTGAAGCAGCGGCGGGCACGATCGTCGATGCGGGGCAAGGAGGCATCGTCATAGCCTGTGGCGATGGTGCGATAGGCATCAATTCACTACAAAGACCGGGCAAGCGTGCGGTTACTGCGGCTGAATTCGCAACACAATTCGATCTTGTCGGCCGCCAATTGTGAGCGATGCCACAAGCGGGGCGAGGCTGCGAGCGTCGGCAGCGCAGATCGTTGATGCTGTCGTGTCGAATGGGCGTTCGCTCGACGCTGCAATCACTGAATACGAGGCCGCAATAGCCGCCGACGGTCGGCCGCTGTTGCGATTGCTGTGTTACGGGGCGCTGCGATATCACTGGAGGCTGCAATCGTGGATCGACGCGCTACTCGACACACCGCTTAAGTCTCGCGACCGGGTAATTAACGCGCTGCTGATGATAGGGCTGTATCAGCTTCGCGATACCCGTATTCCGGACCACGCGGCCGTGTCGGAAACGGTAGAGGCGGCACGGATACTGCGGCGGCCAAAACTTGCGCCACTGGTGAACGCGATTCTCAGAAGAGCGCTGCGCGACCGTATTTTCGAGCAGGCACCGTCTAATGAGTGCGCGGTGCACGACCATCCGCAGTGGATACTTGATGCGCTCAAAGCCGATTGGCCCGATGACTGGCAGGAAATCGCTGCGGCGAACAACGCCCGCGCGCCGATGTGGTTGCGCGTCAATAGTTTGCATAGCTCGGCAGCCGACTACCTCGGGCGCCTCAAGGCCGAAGGCATAGACGGTGAGCTATTGGCGGCGGCGCCGCAGGCGGTGTGCCTTGCCGTGCCGCGACCGGTGGACACGTTGCCGGGTTTCGCGGACGGATGGGTGTCGGTGCAGGATGCTGCGGCCCAGCTTGCCGCGCCATGGCTCCTCGACGGTGTCAGCGGCCGCGTGCTTGATGCGTGTGCAGCACCTGGCGGCAAAAGTGGCCACTTGCTGGAAGTGGCCGGCGAGCGAATAGATTTGACGGGTGTGGATATCGATGCAGCACGACTCAGCGGGGTCTCCGCCAATCTTGACCGGCTCGGGCTGGCTGCAACGCTTATCGCTGCAGATGCATCCAAACCTAAGGAATGGTGGGACGGTGACCTTTTCGACGCCATCTTGCTTGATGCACCTTGCTCGGCGAGCGGCGTGATTCGGCGGCACCCGGATATCAAGCTGTTGCGTCGATCGACCGATATCGCTCAGCTGGCGCGCGCGCAGCTGTCGATGCTTGAAGCGCTATGGCCGTTGCTGGCACCCGGTGGTCGATTGCTGTACGCGACCTGCTCGGTATTTTCAGCCGAGAACGACCAGGTCGTGGCGCGCTTCCTGGAATTGAACGACGATGCTCGGGAAAATGAATTGTTGCAAAATAACAACATCCGCGATCTAATGCGAGACAAGGCTTGCGGTCGCCAGATCTTGCCCGGAACGCAGGGGCTAGATGGCTTTTTCTACGCAAGCCTGGTGAAGGTCTCCTGAAGATACGATGTCGCGCACAACTATCAGTCAAGCGGAAAAACGCAAGCTGCTGTCACCGGGTTTCGGTTTCATTGTGCTCTTGTGTTTCTCGGTTTCGACGGGTTTGGCGCAGAACGAGATCGAACGCGAAGGTTATTTCGAGGTTCGGTCAGCGTCGTCCCGTCTGGTCGATGGTGTGCATACTCTTGATGCGCGCTTGCAACTCGTCCTTAGCAGCGACGCGCTCAATGCATTGTCGAGCGGTGTTGCCCTGCGAATCGAGCTGCAACTGGAATTGATACGCGTGCGGCGCTTTTACTTCGATGATGATGCGGCCGAGCTCACGATTCGCTATGAGCTTGAGTATCGGCCACTCAGTCAACGATACATCGTTCGAAATCTCAACAGTGGTAATCAGGACTCCTTCGCAACACTCTACTCCGCGCTGAACACACTCGGTCGCATACAGGGTTTGCCCGTTATTGACGATGCACTGCTGGAGGCGGGCAAGACTTTCCGCATCCGAATTCGCGCAATGCTCAGTACCAGGCAATACCCTGCTCCGCTCCGCTTGTTGTTTTTCTGGCGCGACCAGTGGCAGTTACAAAGCGAATGGGTCGAATGGTTCCTCGAAAGATAAAGAGAGCTTTTTATACGCTGTTTGTGGCGACGGGCGTCGTCCTGGTTCTCGTTGCGCTGTATCTGCTGAGTCGTACTGCCCAGGATTCGACCGAGTTCGACCGCCTGTATAACGTCATACTCGCGGTCAATATTGCCGGCATACTGGTACTGTTCATGTTGCTGGCAGGCAACTTGTCCCGGCTGTTGCGCGAATACCGTACACACGTGCCGGGCGCGAAATTGAAGGCGCGAATAGTGGGCATGTTCGTCGGTCTTGCGGTTTTGCCGTTGCTGGTCGTTTTCTACTTTTCAATTCAGTTTATCAATCGAGGCGTCGACACCTGGTTTAACGCGGAGGTCGAGGCTGGCTTGGAAAATGCGCTGAGCCTTAGTCGCGCAGCGCTCGAGATCCAGATGCGCCAGCATTTGTATTCAACCCAGCAGATCGCGCAGCGTCTGGGCGATGTCAGCGAGCGGGATTTGGTTGTCGAACTCAGCCTGATGCGACGTGAAAGCGGGGCAGCAGAGATAACGATCTACGGCAGCAATAATCGCATCCTGGCTACGAGTTCAGACCGCCAGTCGGCGGGGCTGCCGAGGCCGCTGGCCGAGGAAGTGCTGATGCAAATGCAGCAAAACCGGCCGTACGTCGCCATGGACCCGGAAGACTACGAGATACGAACCGCGGTGTTGTTCTCGATCCGCGGTCGTCCGGATCCGATCGGCGTCATGCAGGCGTATTTTCCGGTTACCGAGCGGCTGGCTCGAATGGCCAACAGCGTTGACAAGTCCTATCGTGAGTACCAGCGACTCATCTTCCTGCGTGAGCCGCTCAAGAGCACGTTCTCACTTACCTTGACGGTCGTGTTGATGCTGAGTTTGCTCAGCGCAATTTACGGAGCATTCGTTCTGTCGCGCAGGCTGGTCGCGCCGATTCAGGACCTGGTCGCCGGTACGCGCGCAGTCGCAGAAGGCGACTTCGATATGCGGCTGCCGAATCCGAGCAAAGACGAGATCGGGTTCCTGACCAGCTCATTCAACGACATGATTCAACGGCTGGCGACAGCCCGCCGCGAGGCGAGTTTGTCGAAGGCGCTTGTTGAGGCAGAGCGAACCAACCTCGAGGTCATACTTGCGAGGCTGTCGACCGGGGTTCTGGCGCTCGATGCGGATATGCGTATTCGTACGGCGAACCAGGCATCCGGTGCGATTCTCAATGTCGACCTCGAGAGCAAGGTCGGCGAATACTTGCCGGATATCGCCAAAGGGGAGCCGCTGCTCGAGCAGTTCGTCGACGTGGCGCAGGTTCACCTGAAGGCCGGCGAAACCGAGTGGCGGGAGCAGCTCGTATTGCGCGGAGAGGTTGGTCGTCGAGTGTTGACGTGTGCGTGTACGACCTTGCCCGGGGATGAAAATCATGCCGCCGGGTATGTCATCGTTTTCGACGACATTACGGCGTTGCTACAGGCGCAACGGGACGCTGCGTGGGGCGAGGTAGCTCGACGCCTCGCGCATGAAATCAAGAATCCGCTGACGCCGATTCAGCTGTCTGCCGAACGGCTTCGGCGCAAGTATCTGGGCACGATGGACAAAGAAGAAGCGAAAATTCTCGATCGGGCGACGCACACGATCGTGCAACAGGTTGAGGCGATGAAAGAGATGGTCAATGCCTTTAGCGATTATGCGCGAGCTCCTGATATGGAGTTCAGCATATTCAGCATGGACAAGCTCGCACACGAGGTCGTCGACTTGTACCGCGCACAGGAAAGTGGCGTCGAGATTGTGTTGACGTCGGATGCAGCGATGCCAGCTATTGAGGCCGACATTGGACGTGTGCGTCAAATTCTTCACAACCTGATTCGAAACGCGATCGAGGCGCTTGAGAGCACCGATAATGGGCGCATAGGCGTCCATGTCAGTATTGCGGAGTTCGATGGCGTCGATGTTGTTCAACTAAAAGTCGAGGACAACGGCGCCGGCTTCGACGAAAGCTCGGTCAGTCAGATATTTGACCCTTATGTCACGACTAAGCCCAAGGGAACGGGGCTCGGTCTTGCGATCGTTAAAAAGTTAGTTGAGGAGCACGTCGGCTCGATCCGGGCATACAACCACACCGAAGGGGGCGCGGTAATCAGCATACGTTTGCCGCTCAATGAGACGGCTCGAGAGGCGATGATTTCGAAAGCGCCCGGGCGCGTCGATATGAGGAGGGAAGGAGCATGAGTAGTTCTCATGTGCTAGTAGTCGATGATGAGGCCGATATTCGGACTTTGATTAAGGAAATTCTGAGCGATGAAGGCTACGGCGTCACGGTTGCGGCGGATGCCGCGGAGGCCAGGCGCGCGCGGGCGGACCGAAAATTCGACCTGATTCTGCTTGATATCTGGATGCCCGATACGGATGGCATTACCTTATTGCGTGAATGGTCCGAAAGCGGCGACTTGATGTGCCCGGTTGTCATCATGTCCGGCCACGGGACCGTTGACACGGCGGTCGAGGCTACGCGCCTGGGCGCGTTCGATTTCGTCGAGAAGCCTTTGTCGCTTGCGAAACTACTGCGAACCGTTGAATCGGCGCTCGAGTCGACCAACAAGCAATCGTCGGTCGCACGCAGTGCGCGGCCTTATTTGTCAGCGCCGGTGGGCCGCAGTCAGGTCATGCAAGCGCTGCGGGACAAGGTTCAGCAATACGCACAGCATGAGCAATCGGTGCTGATTACCGGAGAGCCCGGTACCGGGCGTGGCGCGTTCGCGCGTTATTTGCACGCGTTGAGTCGTCGCGCCGATGAGCCACTGATTAAGCTGACCGCTTCGTCCTTGACTGAAAGCAACGCAGAGGAACTCCTCTTAGGTCGCGAGCAAGATGGCGTGATTCACGTAGGCGCGTTTGAGCGTGCGAATAATGGCACGCTCGTAATCGATGAGATAACCGACCTCAACGACGTGGCTCAGAAAACGATTCTGGCGGTGCTTCAGGATCGCAGCTATCGGCGCGTCAGCGGCGGCGAAGAAAGAAAACTGACGGCCAGAGTTATTGCAACGGCCGGCACGAAATATGAGAGCGATATCGAGAGTGGCAAGCTGCGCCGCAACCTCGTCGCCCAATTGGGCGTGCTGGGATTGCGAATACCGCCACTGCGAGACTACTCGGAAGACGTTCCGGAGCTGCTGGTACACTTCGTTGACAAGTTGGTGGAGTCCGAGGGGCTGACATTCCGCAGGTTCAGCGTAGCTGCGCAGAACAGGATGCGAAATTACCCCTGGCCCGACAATGTTCGCGAGCTCAAGAACCTCGTTCGTCGCTTGTTACTGTCGGGTGCGGATGCGGACATCGAACTCGAAGAAGTCGAGGGCGAGCTCAGCGCCGGGGCACCGGTGGATGAGCCACTGGTCAAGCAGGATTTGTTGGCTATGCCGTTACGTGAAGCACGCGAGCAGTTTGAGCGTGCGTATCTTCAGGAGCAGCTGGTGTTGTGTGACGGCAAGGTCGGGCAGCTTGCGAAGCGGGTCGGCATGGAGCGTACGCACCTGTATCGGAAACTGCGGGCACTGGGTGTTGATTTCAAGTCTATAGCAACAGAGGATTAGTCTGGCCACCCTCGGCCCTTATGGACTCTGTATAGGTAGAATTCTTCCATCGGGCTCGAATCGTAGGCCCGGTTCGCCGAAGTCTTCGATGCTCAAGTCCCGCATCAGCTTAAGTGCCCGCTGTCGTTTGTCGATGCTGGGTCCGGCAGGCCGGATCTGCACGGTCGAGACAATTTCGCCTTCGACGAAGCGTCCCTCGCCGTCGAGCGTCGCCATCAAAATCGGTGCGATACCTTTGATGCCTGCGACGCTGATTCCATAATAGGTCGCGAAGTTTCCAAGACTGTACGCAATCAGCCGGCCTTTGTAGCGTTCGACGGCGCGAACAACATGCGGTCCGTGACCAATGACGAGATCGGCGCCAGCGTCAACCATGCACCGAGCGAATAACACGACATCGCCACGCGGCTCGCCATAGTATTCCTCTTCTGCGAACGGCAGTTTCGTTGCGCCGACGCCTTCAGCGCCACCGTGAAACGAAACAATGACTATGTCATGTGTCACCGCGAATTCGGCAACGGTTGACTCCGCCAGCGCATAGTCGAGCATCATGTTCGAATTCCTGGTGACGGCGAAGGCGAGCAGGGCGACGGTCAAACCGTTTATTTCGAAGCTGGCGAACTCGCCCTCGCGCCCGGAATGAAGAATGCCGGCGGCATCAAGCGTCTCCATCGTAGCGGTCCGGCCCTCCTCGCCGAAGTCGCGCGCGTGGTTGTTCGCGAGGCTCAACACGTCGAAGCCAGCAGCCAGAAAGTGTTTCGCATAGCGCGGCGGCGATCGAAACAGGTAGCAGGCACTCGGGTTCTTGCACTTTTTGGCAGGCGTTCCGCCGTCGAGCAACACGCCCTCGAGATTGCCGAATGCGAGATCGGCAGATGATAAGCGTGGTGTTACAGCCGCAAGAAAGCTTACGCCGTCATCGTCCGGCAAATGATTATCCGGGTAGTCGGTACCAAGCATCATGTCGCCAACGGCGGCGACCGTGATTCGAAGATCTCTTTTCGCGGGCGCCTCAGGTTTGGGCTCTGCGCGTACAGGTTCCGGCGTTACTGCTTCGACGGCTGAGACAATCTCAATAGATGTTTCGGGCACGTTCGGCGGTGTCGTCGTACACGCTGTCAGCGCGAACAACGACAGGCAACAGGCGGCTGAGCGCGGACTAGTCACTGAGCCGGATGCGGAATACGTCGATCTTGGCCGCGCGCAGGCGGCTGCGCAGCATGTTGAGTTCCTTCAAATCATCGGTAGGCCCGACGTAGACCCGATAATAATTTCGGTCGTTGATTTTCACGCGTTGAATATGGGACTCAATACCCTGCAAAGCAAGTTCGGCTCGGCGGCGATCGGCGTCGTGATGCGTGGAAAAAGAGCCAGCCTGCAGCACGTAGACACCCGGCTCGACGACTGCCTGAGGCTCAAGATCTGCGGCGATACTTGGCTTGTCTGCTTGAATGACAAACTCGAAATTTGGCAATACATCGTAAAACGTAAAGCGGGCCTCAGCCGGCGCGGCCTCAGTGTCAGTCTCGGGTTCGTTATTACGATTGTCGTCGGGTGGGCTCTGCGGGTTCACAGCCTGATGTTGAGTCTGAGCCTCAAGATCGGTCGGTTCGCGATCCTTGACGTACATTGCGAACGCCACAGACAGGCCCAGCGACAGGCCAAACAGCATCCAGAGCCAGCCCGGATACTCCTGGTTCTTTTTCGCGCGCCTGGAAGTGCCGCGGGTGCGCCGTCGTTGTGCCACTACATCGTCTCCGGAGCTGACACGCCCAGAATCAACAGCCCATTGGCGATTACAACGCGTGCGGCGGCGATCAGGGAAATTCGGGCATTCCGCAGCGCATCGTCGTCGACAATAAAGATGTGTGCGTTGTAATAAGTATGAAAGTCGTTCGCAAGATCTCTCAGGTAGTGGACGAGGTGCTGCGGCGCACGGTTGTTGGCGGCGAGTTCCACGACCTCGGGGTAACGGCTAAGAGCAGTCATCAGGGCTCGCTCCTGCGTCTCTTTGAGTAATCCAAAATGGTTGCGGCCTGCCACGTCATCCCAACTTAACGACCGTTCCTCGAGTTGGCGAAACACACTGGCAATACGGGCGTGCGCATATTGGATGTAATACACCGGGTTGTCACTCGACTCTGCTTTGGCGACGTCCAGATCAAAATCGAGATGCTGGTCATTGGATCTCGACACATAGAAAAATCTGGCGGCGTCGTTGCCAACTTCGGCGCGAAGCTGCCGCAGCGTTTCGAATTCGCCAGATCGGGTCGACATCGCCAGCTTTTTGCCGTTGCGATATAAGGCGACGAATTGCACCAGTTCGACTTCCAGGTCGTCGGCCGCGTAGCCCATCGCTTTTAGACCGCCCTGAACCCGCAATACATAGCCGTGATGATCCGCGCCCAGGATATCGATCAGGTAGTCAAAACCCCGTTCGCGCTTGTCGAAGTGGTAGGCGATGTCCGAGGCGAAGTAGGTCTTGATGCCATTTTCGCGGACAACGACACGATCTTTTTCATCGCCAAATTCGGTGGCACGAAACCAGGTCGCGCCGTCCTTCTTGTAAAGCATGCCGCGTTCTTCAAGCACCGTAAGAGCATCGTCAATGCGATTGCTCGTGGTCAGGCTTTGCTCTGAATACCAACGATCGAAGGTAATGCCGAACTCCGCCAGATCATCCTTGATGTCAGCCAGGATCGATTCGAGCGATTGTTGACGAATACGATTGAAGTCGGCGTCACCGAGCAGCTCCCTGGCGTTGTTGATAAGCGCCTCAATAACCGCTTCCTTGTCGCCGTCGGGTACCCCGTCAAGCGCAGCTTTGGCACTGGCTACGGCGATACCATCAGTATCAATGTCTTCGGCGATGTCGCGAATATAGTCGCCACGATAACCAGCCTCGGGAAACGGAATTTCAGTGCCGCGAGTCGCGAGCCAGCGCAACCAGACGCTGACGCCGAGAATGTCCATCTGCCGGCCGGCGTCATTGACGTAATACTCGCGCTCAACCGGATAGCCGGCAGCCTCGAGGAGGTTGGCGACGGTCGCCCCGAAGGCGGCGAGGCGGCCATGTCCGACATGTAGCGGGCCGGTAGGATTCGCGGAGACGAATTCGACCAGAATGCGTGGCGCTTTTCGCATTTCGTGCCTGCCGTAGGTGACACCCTGATCGAGCATCGTGAATAGCTCCTTGTGAAAAGCGGCGTCACTCATGTAGAAGTTGATGAAACCGGGACCGGCGATTTCAACCTTCTCGACCAGGTCGCTGTCGGCGAGCTGCGCTATGACTTTCTCCGCAATCGCGCGCGGATTCATGCGTGCTGGTTTCGCCAGCCGCATTGCGACGTTGCTCGCAAAGTCACCATGGCTGGCATCGCGAGTTCGCTCCACGGTGCCCTCAACCGCCAAATCTCCAAGCACGTCAGCAAGTTCTGGCAAGCTTGCCAGAGCGTTTTCCACCAGTTTTGCGATTATCGATTTCATTGTTTGTTGAGTTGGGCGGCGATCTTGCCGGCTTGGGGCGACGCGCAATTCTACTAAAACAGCTCGATAGGATCGACATCAATCGACCAGCGAACTTTACGCGCGGCGGGCTCGCTTTCCAGCGCGGGCCGGAGCGTGCGTAGAACTGCGTGCAGCGACTTCCGGTCGCTGCTCTGCAGCAGCAACTGGGCATGGTATCGACCGGCCTTGCGAGCCATGGGCGCATCGACGGGCCCGAGGGCGCGCAGATAAGTGGTTTCGAGCGAGCTTATTTTCTGTTTGGCAATATCGAGAAAAGCATGCGCATCGCGTTGCCGGTGAGCGGCGGATCGAATTAATGCGAGTCGTGTAAACGGAGGCCAGCGGGTCTCTTCTCGCTCGGCCAGCGCGTCCTCGGAGACCCGACCGTAACCCCCCTCGATCAGCTGTTGCCAGAAGGGGTTTTCGGGAAAGGCCGTCTGAATAATCACTTCGCCCTGGCGGGTCTCGCGACCGGCGCGGCCGGCGACCTGGACTATCGACTGCGCGAGGCGTTCGCTGGAGCGAAAGTCGGATCCAAATAAACCCTGGTCCGCGTTGACGATACCCACAAGGGAGAGCTTGGGAAAATGATGGCCCTTGGAAAGCATCTGCGTGCCGACGAGAATGTCCACATCGCCTTGTTCCGCGATCGCCAGCGCCGCATCGATCGCGCCCTTTTTCTGTGTGCTGTCGCTGTCAATTCGTTGCACCCGATAATCGGGGAAGCGCCCAAGCAAAGCTTCTTCGAGCCTCTGCGTGCCTTCACCGAGAGGCTTGACCGGTGAACCGCAGGAAGAGCACTTGTCATCGAGTGGCTGGACGGCGCCGCAATGGTGGCAGCGCAGCTGACGTTCGTGCGCATGCACTGTCATACGGCAATCGCAACGCTGGCATTCGGCGATCTGGCTGCAGCTCGCACAGATCAGCGTCGGCGCGAAGCCACGACGGTTGAGGTAAATCAGCACCTGCCCATTGGAGCGCAAGTGCTCATCTATCGACCGTGATAGCGTCTCGCTCAGTCCGTCAACCGTTGCTTCCCGACTCAGATCGACCAGTCGATACACCGGGGGCTTCGCCCCGCCCGCTCGCTCGGGCAGGACCACCCGCCGAAAGGTCCCTGTGCGACAGTGCTGCAGAATCTCCAGGGTAGGCGTCGCGGAGCCTAGTACGATGGGGATGTCGCGATGTTTGGCTCGCGCAATCGCCAGGTCCCGGGCGGAATATCTCAGGCCTTCCTGCTGCTTGAACGAGTGGTCGTGTTCCTCGTCAATGACGATCAGCCCGATATCGGGCAGCGGCGTGAAGACGGCCGAGCGAGTGCCCACGACAAGTCTGGCTGCGCCGGCACGCGCGGCACGCCAGGCTTGTAAGCGTTGCGAATCCGTCAGATTGGAGTGCAGGATCGCGGGCTGCACACCGAGTCGAGCTTGCAGCCGCCCGACCAACTGCGGTGTGAGGCCGATCTCGGGAACCAGCATCAGAACCTGTTGCTCGTTGTCGAGTGCCTCTTGCGCGAGTTGCAGATAGACCTCCGTCTTGCCGCTGCCGGTCACGCCGTCAAGCAGAAAAGCGCCAAAGCCCGCTGAACTGCGAATCGTATCGAGTGCCGCCTGCTGGTGCTTGTTCAGGACATGGGCGGACTGGGTGGGTTCATGGTCGCCGGACTCCGGCTCATCCGCCCGGGCCTCAAAGCGACAGACAAAGCCCTTCTCAAGCAGGGCCTTGGCTGCACGGCGCCACCCCGGCATCTGCTCGGCCAGCGACCCGGTTTCAATGCCGTTGCCGCCGGCGTCGTGCAGGAGATCGAGCAGCTCTGCCTGGCGCGGCGCCCGCACGGCCAGCGCCTGGCTATCGGTTGCCGCGCCGGCATCGGTGATCGCGACACGGGTGAGCAGCGGATGCAGAGATCTGGCCTGTCGCAGCAAGGCGGGCAACGCGGCCGCAACAACTTCGCCGATCGGGTGGTGGTAGTAGTCGCTCGCAAAGCGGATCAGCCACAGGTCATCGGCTGACAGCAGCGGCGAGTCATCCAGAGTCGATGCGCAGGGCCGAATCTTGTTGAGCGGTATATCGCTACAGCTTGCGTGGGACATCACAACGCCGAGCTGTTGCCGCCGGCCAAAAGGCACCAGCACACGGCAGCCCGGCGCGGCGACCGAACCGTCTGCGGGTGGCAGGTAATCGAACTCGCGCGACAACGGTACGTTGACGGCAACTTTTAGTATTGGGGCTTCGATCTGTGTCAACCAGGTAGCTCGCGGGGCGTTAGCTTAAGAGTGACACGGTAGTTGACCGCGTGGTGGAGTCAAGAGGACGCCGAAGATGGATCTCAATTGCCAACTAACAAGGAGTTATGCGGTGTGAGCGCTCGTACGAGTGTTTTTGCGGTATCGTGCTCCCGCGAGCCAACGACGGGAGCGAAGACGCTGCAAAGCGAACGGCAACTTAATCAGTTTCTGGTAGAGGTTGAACGCCGGGCGTTGCGGTTGGCCGAAATCGGGGTGCGCGATCGGGATGAGGCGCTGGATCTTGTGCAAGAAGCAATGATCAAGCTGGTCAGGAATTACGCGGCACGCCCTGAAAAAGAATGGGCACCCCTTTTCTACCGGATTTTGCAAAATGGTGTTCGCGACTGGCATCGTCGCCAAAAAGTTCGCAACCGCGTCATGGTCTGGTTCGGGCGGACGACGACCAGCGGCGAAGAATACGATGTTACGGCCAATGTCGCCGACCCGGCCGGCCGGGCACCGGATGAGGAATTGGAAAATTTCCAGGCGATGCAATGCCTGGAAGACCTGATACACAAGTTGCCGGGCAGACAGCGCGAAGCATTCATGTTGCGTACCTTCGAAGGGCTGGATGTCGCGGGAACGGCCGTTGCGATGGGCTGCAGCGCGGGCAGTGTCAAAACACATTATTCGCGGGCGGTACATTCATTGCGGGAAAAGTTGGGAGATCACTGGAAATGAACGATCCGGACAAAAATGGGACGCCGGCAAACGAACTCTTCGCCGCACAGGCTAAGACGCATTTCGATGCCAGCGTAGATCGGCTTGATGCGGCGACATTGTCGCGCCTCAACAAGAGCCGGCATCAGGCGCTGGAGCAACGAGCGCAAAGTTCTGCGTTTGGGCCGTGGCTGCGGTGGATGCCCGTAACCGGCATCGCCGCGGCGTTGATGGCTGTCGTGATCATGATCGGGCCAGCCGGTGTTGAAGTGATTCCGGGTCTGGCGACAGCGTCGGACCTTGAGATCCTGCTTGAAGAGGACAGCCTGGAAATGTTCGAAGATCTCGAGTTTTACAGTTGGCTGGAGGCCGCCGATCTTGAGATGAACGGTAATGTTGGCTAGAAAATCGGCTTTGACAGTACTGTTGTTGCTTGGCGGCGTGGTCGTTGCCGGGGACGACGAGGTTCCGGATGCAGAGTTTCTGGAGTATCTGGGATCCTGGGATGAAACGGATGAAGACTGGCTGGTCATGACCGAGCCGGTTGCCGCCGACTTTGAAGAACGGAGCGATCCCGTACCGCAAGGTGAAGAATCGACGGAGAAGAACGATGAAAGTTAAGATCTTAATGGCCGCAATCGCGATGCTGTGCGCCGGTGCTGTTTTGGCCGATGAAGGTGTCGCCTGGGACGGTCTGAGCGCAGAGCAGCAGCAAGTACTGCAGGGATTTGCCGGCGATTGGGGCGAGTTGTCATCCGAGCGTCAGGAGCGTCTGTCGATCGGCGCCGCGCGCTGGTCTGCCATGACGGCCGCGCAACGACACGCGGCTCGCGGCCGCTTCAGCCAATGGCAGCATCTTCCGGACGGTCGCCGCCAATTAATTCGCGATCGGTACGAGATGTACCGCATGCTGCCACTCGCAGAGAGGCGGCGAATCCGCGAGAATTATCATCGTTTTGGACAATTGAAACAGGAACGCCGGCGGCAGCTGCGTGAGCGGTATCGCAAAATGACCCCGGAGCAGCGCAAGCACCAGCGCCAGCGGCAGCAACATCGACGTCGCGCTGGTGACCGGCCACCGCCACCGCCACGCGACTAAATTCGTCCAGACCGTATTTTCCGGCTGCACGCTATCTGTGCGTGGCCTCTCAATGTTGATAAAGTACGCCGGTTCGACGGGAGGCTAGTCAATGAAAATCGGTGTACCGAAAGAAATTCACACAGACGAAAGACGGGTGGCGACGACACCCGAGGTCGCAACGCATCTCATAAAAATGGGATTCAGCGTTGCGCTGGAGGCGGGCGCGGGAACCGCGGCGAGCTATTCCGACGCGGCCTATGAGGCCGCCGGTTGCGAAATCGTTTCGTCCAGCAAGGAATTGTGGGCGCAGGCGGACCTGATTCTGAAGGTTCGGGCGCCCGAAGGTGATGAGCCGGGTTTGCTGCGGCCGGAGCAAACCCTGATCTGTTTTCTCGGGCCGGGTCAAAACCCCGACCTGCTCAAACAACTGACGGACAGCGGCGCTACCGCGATGTCCATGGACAGTGTGCCGCGCATTTCCCGCGCGCAGAAAATGGACGCGCTGAGCTCAATGGCGAACATCGCCGGGTATCGCGCTGTCGTCGAAGCCGCGCAACATTTCGGACGTTTCTTTATGGGTCAGATTACGGCAGCGGGCAAGATCCCGCCGGCCAAGGTTCTCGTGATCGGTGCCGGAGTGGCCGGCCTGTCGGCGATTGGCACGGCGAAGAGCATGGGCGCGATCGTCCGAGCCTTCGATACGCGGCCGGAGGTCAAGGAGCAGGTCGAAAGCATGGACGCCGAGTTCCTGATGCTCGACTTCGGTGATGAGGACGGTAGCGGTGAAGGCGGCTACGCCAAGGTGATGAGCGACGAGTTCATCAAGGCCGAGATGGCGCTGTTCGCCGAGCAGGCCAAAGAGGTCGACATTATTATTACCACCGCCCTGATCCCGGGCAAGCCGGCGCCGAAACTTGTGACGGCTGAAATGGTTCAACTGATGCACGACGGTAGCGTCATTGTCGATCTTGCGGCTGAGACAGGCGGCAACTGCGAACTGACCGAGGCAGGCAAGGTCGTGCAGCGAAACGGCGTTTCGATCATCGGCTACACCGACTTGCCGAGCAGGCTGGCGACGCAGTCGAGCCAACTGTATGCGACCAACTTGCGTCATCTGTTGACCGAACTCTGCCCGGAGAAGGACGGCAACATCGTCGTTGACATGGACGACGAGGTTATTCGTGGCGCCACCGTCTGCATAGGCGGCAAGACGACCTGGCCGCCGCCCGCGCCGAAACTGTCGGCGGCGCCGAAAGCGGCTGAACCCGAGCCGGCCCCGGTAGTTGTTGAGCAGAAAAAACCATCCGCTGCTGGTCCGATCGTCGCGGTGATCGTCGGCGGCCTGGCGTTGCTGGGACTTGGCGCCGTCGCGCCGCCATCGTTTATGGCGCATTTTACGGTCTTCGTGCTGGCCTGTTTCATTGGCTACATGGTGATCTGGAACGTGAGTCCGGCGCTGCACACGCCGTTGATGAGCGTGACCAATGCCATATCGAGCATCATCGTTATCGGCGCACTGCTGCAGATCAGTTCAGACGACAAGGTGATCATGTGGATTGCTGCGGCCACAGTTTTGATTACGAGCATCAATATCGCGGGCGGTTTCGCCGTTACGCGCCGCATGCTCGAAATGTTCAGGAAGTGACGCCGTGATAATTAGCGCTGGCATCGTAACTGTGTCGTACATCGCTGCGACGGTTCTCTTCATTCTCGCACTTGGCGGGCTTGCCAACCAGGAAACAGCACCGCGCGGCAACTGGTTCGGCGTCTCGGGCATGGTCATCGCATTGCTCGCGACCGTATTCGGCGTCATCACGAAGCACTACGAAATTCTGCTCCTTGCGCTGTTGATCGGTGGCAGCATCGGAATCATTCTTGCACGGCGTGTGCAGATGACGCAGATGCCGGAACTGGTCGCGATACTGCACAGCCTCGTCGGTATCGCGGCGGTTGCAGTCGGCTTTGCAAACTTCTTGGATCCCACGGTGCATTTCGAAGGCATCGACCTGACGATCCACGACATCGAAACTTATCTCGGCATTTTGATCGGTGCCGTGACGTTCTCCGGTTCGGTGATCGCGTTCGGCAAACTAAGCGGGCGAATGGGTGGCAAGCCGCTGACGCTGCCCGGGCGTCACTGGTTGAACCTCGCCCTGTTGATTGGCGCAATCTGGTTCGGTCGGGAATTCGTTCTACAGTCGGCCGCAGGCGGCGGACTCGATCCGCTGCTGATCATGACGGGGATCGCGCTGTTGTTTGGTGTCCATATGGTCGTGGCGATCGGTGGAGCGGACATGCCGGTCGTGATCTCGATGTTGAACAGTTACTCGGGTTGGGCGGCGGCGGCCACCGGGTTCATGCTCAACAATGATCTGCTGATCGTCACCGGCGCTCTGGTCGGTTCGAGCGGCGCGATCCTGAGTTACATCATGTGCCGCGCGATGAACCGCAGGTTCCTTGCCGTCATCGCCGGCGGTTTTGGCACAGGTGGTGGCGCGCCGGTTGCGGCCGCGGACGACGAACAGGGAGAAGTAATTCCGATCGATGCGCAGGAAACTGCAGCGCTGTTATTAAACGCCAGGGAAATCATGATCATTCCCGGTTACGGCATGGCGGTCGCACAGGCGCAGCACATCGTTTACGAGATCACCAAGGTGTTGCGGGACAAAGGCGTCAATGTGCGCTTCGGCATTCATCCTGTCGCGGGCCGCATGCCCGGGCACATGAACGTCTTGCTCGCCGAGGCTCGAGTGCCCTATGACATCGTGTTCGAGATGGACGAGGTCAACGATGACTTTCCGGAAATCGACGTGTCCGTCGTAATCGGTGCGAACGATATTGTGAACCCATCTGCGCAGACCGATCCCCACAGCCCCATCGCTGGTATGCCGGTGCTCGAAGTATGGAAAGGCAAGACCACAATCGTGCTCAAACGCAGCATGGCAACCGGATATGCGGGCGTGCAGAATCCGCTGTTCTTCAAAGACAACACGCGCATGCTTTTCGGTGACGCGAAGGACAGCCTGGACGCTGTGAACAAGGCCTTATAGCGATTCGTGTTGCTTTTTTACCTGCGTTCGGCACACTACGAAAGCGTAAGTCGCGCGAGGCGCGACGGGGTGAATCAATGCTTGCAGGAATCGCTACCGATATTTCGCAGCAGGTGTTGCGAACGGATGTAGCCGGAATGCCGCTCGAGTGGATCGACTACCGGGAGGCTGTGCGGCTGTATCATGCCGAACAGGTTGCCTACGATTGCGGCACGCTTTTGTATACGGTTTTCGGCGGCTATAGCAGCCTTGACGGAAATCGCAGCAAGATCGACGTCAATTCGATCATAGCGACGCGTGGCACGAGCAAGAGCCTTTCGCGCAACCGTGACAAATACATTCCGCCGCTGAACAATCGCACGTTGTTTCGGCGCGATGCGAACCTCTGCCTGTACTGTGCGATGCGTCATCCGACACGGGACCTGACTCGCGATCACATCACACCGATTTCTCTGGGCGGTGGCGATAGCTGGAACAATGTCGCGACAGCCTGCCGGCGCTGCAACAACCACAAAGGCGGGCGCACGCCCGAGCAAGCGGCAATGCAGTTGATCGCGGTGCCGTTCACACCGACCTACGCCGAGTACATCTATCTCAAGGGGCGCCGTGTGCTGACGGATCAAATGCAATATCTGCTCGCGCACATCCCGCGATCCAGTCCCTTGCATGCGCGACTGTCCGATCATCTCGCCGATGGCGAGGAGATTATCGACGTCAACTTCCACGATTAGCGCGCGGCTATTACTGCCTGACCATGCAATATCTCATTGACGCCAGCGTTTACATATTTCGAGCCTATTATTCGATGCCCGACGACATCGTTGACGGCGAAGGCCATCCGGTTAACGCCTTGTATGGTTTTTGCCGTTTCCTCGGCGACTTCATGGAGCAGGTCAATCCCGAGTACGTAGCAGTATTGTTTGACGAAAGCCTGTCGAAGTCGTTTCGCACCGAAATTTATCCCGAGTACAAAGCCAATCGCGATCCGGCTCCCGACGATCTGAAACGGCAGTTCGGGCAATGTCGTCGCTTTACCGAGGCGCTGGGTTTGATGAACTGTGCGAGCCCGCGCTATGAGGCTGACGATCTGATCGGTACTCTGGTCGAACACGGTCGTTCAGTCAACCGGCCATCGACGATCATTACTCGCGACAAGGACCTCGCTCAACTGCTGTCGAAGGATGATATTTTTTGGGACTACGCTGGCAAGGGTAAGATCGGCTACGAAAGGGTACCGGAGGTGTTTGGAGTATGGCCTGAGCAAATTGCCGACTTCCTGGCACTGGCGGGAGACGCCGTTGATAACATCAAAGGTGTTCCCGGCGTCGGCAAGAAAACAGCGACCGTGTTGCTCGAGCGCTTCGGCAGCCTCGAGAAAATTTATGACAACCTCGACAAAGTGCACGAGGTTAATGTGCGCGGCGCGAAGACGCTCGGCGACAAACTCGACAAGCACAAGGAAGACGCAATGCTGGCGCGCAGGCTTACGGGCATAGCCTGTGACGTGCCGATTGAAAACATGGAAGCTTCGATGCGGCGGTCGGCCCCGAAGTTAGGCGACATCAATGCGCTGTTTGACGAGGCAAATATCGGCATGGCATTGCGACGACAAGCGGAGCGCATATCGGATTTAAGTCGGGACTAAGTTTTCCGGTTTGGCTAAGCGGGAAACTCGCTCAGGTCATCGGACTCTTCGACTTCATACATTTCGCCGAGAAAGTCTTCATCGAACGCATACAACATCGTTCCCTCCGGCGCCTTGAGTGCGATGAAAGCACCCTCGAACCCCGGAAATCGTTGATGCGGCAGATCATGGTTTTCGACCAACGCCAATAGCGCTTCTTTGTCGTGGCAGCGAAAGCACAGTGAGGGTGAGCTGAGCGCAATGCTTTCGGACAGGCCTAACGCAGCGCCGTCGATATCGAAACGCATGTGTGTCGTTGGTTCTTCGCGCATGCGCAGCAGATTGGGCGCCACCGATGCCCAGAATCGTGCAGATCGAACGGCGTCCCGGACGGGTAGCGAGAGTTCGAACCACGTCCCGCACATCGAGTCGTTCTCGTCTTCGTTAGCGACATGAAAGGTCCGCGCTTCGAGCATCGTGATTGTGTGCCCATCACGGTCCGTCAGGCCGAGGTCGTTAAAAACGTCTTCGTCGAGGTGCATGAACGTGAATTCGAAACCGTGGTCTGTCATCGATCGGGCGTGCTTGGCAAGATCCCGTTGCACGAACGAAATCGCCGGCGCGTCAAATTCACGGTCGTGCAAGCCGATGCACAATGCGCCGTCGCTAACGACCGCATATTTGTGTGACCAGACCTCACCGATATCGAGTTCGGTGAAGCCAAGTATTTTGTAATAGCCGAGCGATGCAAGAACGTCCGTTGTGCGAACGCTGAGCTCAAGGAAGCGCCCCAGGCTGCTCATTGCGATGCTCCCATTGCCAGCGCGCGTTGCCGTGATTTGTCTTGTTCGTGAGCAGTTTCGCTGGCGCTCCAGTCCGTTGATGACTCCGGCCAGCCGCCAGCGTGTTTTTCAATCAGGCGCACCAGGAACTCAACGTGATCATCGCGCGCATTGAGCGCCGGTATATAGCGCAGTTCGCCACCGCCAGCGCCCGTGAAGAAACCGGCGTTTCGAATCGCGATTTCTTCCAGCGTCTCGAGGCAGTCTGCCGAAAAACCGGGGCACACGACGTCGAGTTGCTGCAGCCCTTTTTTTCCGAGGTCGATGACCGTCTGGTCGGTATAGGGGCGCAGCCACTCGGCGCGTCCAACGCGAGATTGAAACGTCACGATCCAATCTGATTCGTCGAGCTCGAGTGACTCGGCGATCAGCCGTGCAGTTTTCAGGCATTGACAGTGGTAAGGGTCGCCCTTGCTTAGCATTTCATTTGGGATGCCGTGAAACGAAAACAGCATTTTGTCCCCACGACCGTTCTGATCCCAGTACTCACGAATATTTTGCGCTTGTGCCGCGATGTAACCGCGAGCATCGTGGTATTGATTGATGAACCTGAATTCAGGAATCCAGCGGCGGCGCTTGAGCGCATCTGTGACCGCCTCAAACACTGAGGCAGTCGTCGTGCCCGAGTACTGGGGATAGAGAGGCAGGCAAACAATGCGCTGTGCGCCTCGCTCGTACAGTCGATCGAGTGCCGCATCAATCGCCGGATTGCCGTAGGACATCCCAAGCTCCACATTCACCGCGCCGGAGAACCGCGATGCCAACTGCCGCCCGACGGACTCCGCGATATCCTGTGAGTGCAGCAAGAGCGGCGAGCCGTGCTCGGTCCAGATCTTCTGGTAGGCCTTGGCAGATCGAGCCGGGCGTACGCGCAGTATGTAGGCATGGAGGATTATCCACCACAGCGCGCGCGGAGTCTCAACGACGCGCGGGTCCCAGAGAAACTGGCCGAGATAGCGGCGCACTGCCGCCACAGACGGTTCGTCAGGCGTACCCAGATTAACGAGCAGCACCCCCAGTGACGCGGGGAGACCGTGCTCGTATTGTGGCAAGGATTGGAACGTCGGCATGGATTCCGGCACCGATGCTAGTCACCGTAACAGTAAACCAAAGGCCGACTGTGTGCCAGCAAGCGAGGGTATAATCCCTTGTCTTGATTGAACATTGTGATGTGATGACCGCCATGAAAACACTATGGGCAAATGATGACGGGCGCCCCGATCGCTGGACGTTGATTCGCGACCTGGCCGTCTTGCAGGCGAAGCTCCTCGTCGACAGTTTTAGGGACCTCGTCCTGATACCGGCGTCACTGATCGCTGGAATTGTGAGTCTTGTCAGGACCACGGACGGCAAACCGGGCCCGGAATTCTATACATTGGTCGAGGTCGGCCGGCAGAGCGAGCGCTGGATTAACTTGTTTGGCGCCATGAAGAACGCTCCGCCCGACATCGCTAATAAAGACCACTTCGGCGATGTTGATATAGATACCATCGTTTCACGGATCGAAACGTTCCTGGTAGACGAACATAAACGGGGCGGCGTAACCGCGCAGGCGAAGGCAAGAATCGACAAGGCACTCGAGGCGATGCAGCGGCGTCACGACAAGTAAGCATCCGGGTTCGCAGGTCCTACAATCTCTATGCGGCTTCCATAATTGCAGTGATACCCATGCCGCCCGCGGTGCAGACGGAAATGAGCCCGCGGCCCGAACCCTGCTCGCTGAGAAGCTTGGCCATAGTTCCGATAATGCGGGCCCCGGTTGCAGCGAAAGGGTGACCGATCGCGAGGCTGCCGCCTTTAACGTTGAGCTTGGCGAGGTCGATCGGGCCCATAGCTTCATTACGACCGAGACGCTCACGGCAGAATTTCTGTGATTGCCAGGCCTTCAGCGTCGCGATAGTCTGCGCCGCAAACGCTTCGTGAATTTCGTAAAATTCGAAATCCTGAAGCCGTAGATTGGCTTCCTTGAGCATCTCCGACGCCGCGTACGCCGGCGCCATCAGCAGTCCTTCGTCGTCGACGAAATTGACAGCGGAGACTTTGATAAACGTGAGATACGCCGCGACCGGCAGGTTCTTCAGGTCTGCCCATGCTTCCGATGCGAGCAATACTGCGGCGGCCCCGTCCGTAAGCGGCGTACTGTTTCCGGCCGTCAATGTCGCATCTTCACCTTTTGCAAATACGGGCTTTAACGATGCCAGCTTGTCGAAGGTCGTATCGCGCCGCATGTTGTTGTCTTCCTCGCAGTTCATGAAGGGTACGACGAGGTCTTCATACCAGCCGGAGTCGTAGGCTGCAGCGGCCTTGACGTGGCTGGCGAGCGCGAGTTGGTCCTGATGTTCGCGGGGGATATTCCATTCTTGCGCCGTGATTTCCATGCTCTGGCCCATGCTCAAACCGGTACGCGGTTCGGTTACCCCGGGCAGCTCGGGTTTGAAGTGCCATGGCCGCAAGCGAAACCAGGGCAGAATTCGTTGCGCCACGGATCGTGCGCGAAAAGCGTCAAGCATGATCGACCGAAAACCGTCATTGAAGACGATAGGCGCATCGCTGATCGAATCAGTCCCGCCGGCGATGCCGGAATCGATTTGCCCGAGTGCAATTTTGTTGGCGATTAGTGCGGCGGCTTCGAGGCTGGTTCCGCAGGCTCGCTGCAGGTCAACACCCGGCGTACGCGGCGACAGTCCCGAGTCAATCAGGGATTCGCGCGCCAGGTTCCAGTCTCGCGAGTGCTTTATGACGGCGCCGAGCGCGACATCTCCAAGCGTCTGGCCGCGGAGGTCATATTTTTCGACCAGGCCCGTCAATGCAGCTGCCATGAGTTCCTGGTTGGAACAGTCGCGGTAAACCGAGTGCGATCGGCAGAAGGGAATTCGTGAGCCACCAATTACAGCGACTCGATTGGCGCGGCCATCGTGCAGCATGCTCGCCTCCGTAGAAACATAAAGAGTATTCGTGCAGCCGCGATTTTACACGATCAGCACGGGCACGTAGAACATTCCGGATTCGCTTGCGAATGAGTTACATTTGCCCGATGTGGCGGAGCAATAATTGGCGTGAGGAGTTCCGGGGTCTGTTGACCCTGGCTGGGCCGCTTATCGTCAACAATTTGGCTGTGGCCGGCATGCAGATCGCCGACACGATCATGGCAGGTCAACTCGGCGCCGAGTCGCTCGCCGCTGTCGCCGTCGGCGGCAGCGTATGGTTTCTCGGGTTTACGGTGGGCCTCGGACTATTGATGGCGATTTCGCCCATCGCCGCGCGGCATTACGGCGCCGGTGACCGGGCGCTCATTGGTCGGTATACGCGCCAGGGTATTTATTTAGGCGTCGCATTGGGCTTGCTGCTGATCGGGTTGGTGTGGTCGTTCGTAGATCCCCTTCTCCTCGCCATTGGCATCGACGAGGGCTTTCGCGAGATCACGGTTGGCTATGTGAAGGCGATTATTTTCGGTGCGCCGGCGATTTTCGTGTTTCTCGCACTACGATTTACAACGGAAGGCATCGGTCGAACCGTGCCGATAATGGTCACATCAGTATTGTCACTCGTGTGCAACGTTTTCCTGAATTACGTATTCATGTACGGCCATTTCGGTGCCCCTGCGCTCGGTGCTGTCGGCTGCGGATTGGCGAGCGCCATCACGATGTGGATCGTCATGGTGACGCTGGCAGGGTACATTTTCTTCAGCAAGCAGTACGAGGAGCTCAAAATATTCTCTCGCGTCGCCCCTCTCCGTGCCAACGTGTTGCGAGAAATCATCGTGCTCGGCATCCCGATCGCGGTAACGATTACGGCGGAGGCCGGCTTGTTCAATGCCGTGTCGATACTCATGGGTACGCGCGGTGCCGCGATCGCTGCAGCCCATCAAATCGCGATCAGCTTTGCAGCGGCGATGTTTATGGTGCCGCTGGGATTCAGCTCGGCTATTACAATCAGGGTGGGGCATGCTCTCGGTTCCGGCAACTCGCAAGCGGCTCGGTTCAGCGGTGCCTTTGGCATCCTGGTGTGCACCTCATTCATGGTTTTTTCAGCGGTCGTGCTGCTCGTGTTCAGTGACGCAGTCGTTGGCGCCTATACGAACGATCCGTCGGTCACGAGTATCGCGGTTAGCCTGTTGCTGATGGCCGCTGTCTTTCAGGTAGCAGATGGCGCGCAGATCGGCGCAGCTGGTGCGTTGCGAGGTTACAAAGATACGCGCTTGCCGATGGCTATCAATATATTCGCCTTCTGGGTGCTGGCGTTCCCGCTGGCGTACCTCGCAGCTGTGGCCTACAAGTCTCCACCCAGTTATGTGTGGGGTGGATTTGTTATCGGCCTGACAACGGCGGCCATCCTGTTGACCTGGCGTTTTGCCTTTGTGTCGCGACAGTGCCTCGACGACGGCTGACGCAGGTCCTTGTCCGTTTCTCTTAAGTAGTGTCACCCTGACCGAAGTCGGGGCTATCGCTTGTGAGGTACTCGTTCTCTTCTGGCGTGTTCTCGCGATTCAACAATTGGTTGCGATGCGGAAAGCGTCCGAACTGCTCGACGATGTCGTGGTGCAGTTCGGCGAATTGCGCGATGGTTTCGAACGTTCGTCGGTAGGCTTTCGAAACAGACTCGGCCAGGCGATTGAAAATGTCGATCGATTTCGCCTGCACCTTCCGGGATTCGGCGTGTTGCAGCGGCATGTAAAAAAACACGCGCTCGATAGGCGTCAGCCCACCGTCTTTTTTCTCCATTGCCCCTTCGACGCAAAGTTTCAGCGCGGCTTTGTCCATCGAAAAAGCATCGGCCGTGTTGCGGTAGATATTGCGGCGAAACTGGTCGAGCAAAATTATCAGCGCGAGCCTGCCCGTGGGTTTATGCGCCCAATGATCGAGCTTGCCTGCCGTGGCGTTATCGACATCGTCGCCGAACTCTTTTTTGCACTCGTGATCGAAGACGGGATCCGCACCGAACCAGACGTCCATTCGTCGGTCTATTTGTGGCGCAGAAAGCGCTTGCTCTTTAAACCAGAAGGCGAGAATCGCATCGATTCTGATCTGGTCCTCATCGGTCATCGTCGCATCCATGCTCTCGCTAAGAAGTTTTGGCGACATGGTGATCGTTCCGATTCTCTGGCAAGCGCCAGTCCTGGTGAAAGTGTGACGAAGCCGCCCACCGTGAGTGCGAACCAGGTCACGAATTGGGCCGCACAGGCCATTTATGGTCCCATTTGTCAGTAGACTTTAGCAGATGATGGTGGCGACAAGCAGAATCGGTGTACGAATTGTCATGGCAGGGCTCATGTGTGTCCTGCTATCGGACTGCGCGAGCACTGGCAACTTGATAGAGGCACCGTCGGTGAGTCTCACAGGCGTACGGGTGACCGAGATCGAGCTGTCCGGCCAAACCTTCTTGCTGGGTTTCGATGTGACCAATCCGAACCCGTTTCCACTGCCGGTGTCCGCGGTTTCCTATGGCGTGGTTCTGGGCGGCTACCGTTTCGCGAGCGGCGAAACAGCAGGTGGCTTCACGGTGCCTGCGTCCGGACAGGGGGAGTTCGCTATCAGCGTTAAGCTCAACTTGCTCAAAACGGCGCCCCAATTGCTGTATATAGTTCGCGATGGCATCAGGAGCGATATTAGCTACGAACTCAAAGGAGAGTTCGGCGTCGGCATTCCTTTCACGAAGCCAGTGAAGTTCAAATCGGCAGGACAAATACGACTCCATACTCATTAGTCGATAGTCAGCTCAAAACCGTGAAAATCCAAAAGGTTACGCGCGTAACCAGTATTTGCTGTCGTAGCTCCACCGCTAAATTACGTCCCTGTGGACATAAATCAGGAGCTTGCGGTGGTTTCGCTGCGGCCTCATGGCGAGCCGGACAGGCTGTGACATATACTTAATGGTTCGGGCGGCTTCAGCGGTTTCCGGCTGACGGCCAAGCCTGGCGCAGCTTGCGCCACCTCAATACGAAACGGATCGGGGCGCGTCAACGGCGCAATCCTCAGGGCATCCATGACCGAACTAATGGCAAATGGTCTGTACGACCCGGCGTTCGAGCGCGACAGTTGCGGCTTTGGGCTGATCGCAAATCTCGATGACATGCCAAGTCACTGGGTCGTCGAAACGGCGATAGTTGCGCTCGCGCGCCTGACGCACCGTGGGGCTGTGGCAGCCGATGGCAAGACCGGCGATGGTTGCGGATTGCTGATCAAGTTTCCGACGGAATTCTTGCGCACCGTCGGTGAGGAGTTGGGCTTTCAACTCGCCGAGCGATTTGCAGCTGGCCCGGTGTTTCTCGACCAGGACGCCGATCTTGCGGCCGCCGCACGTGACGTTATCGATGTTGCTATCGCAGAACTCGGCCTGGAGGTGGCGGGTTGGCGTGAAGTTCCGACCGATCCTTCTGTGTGCGGCGAGCAAGCGCTCCGTACTCTGCCGCGAATCGAGCAGGTGTATGTCAATGCGCCGGACGGTATGCCGCGGGGCCGGTTTAATCGTCGCCTTTTTCTGGCGCGGCGGCGTGCGGAAAAGCGGATCGGTGAGGGAGGCGCCTACATCGCGAGCTTGTCATCGGTGACGATCAACTACAAAGGCATGGTCATGCCGAAGTCACTGCCCGATTTTTATCCGGACCTGACAGACCCCAGACTCGAAGCGTCGGTTTGCATTTTTCATCAACGCTTCTCGACCAACACCTTGCCGCAGTGGCGGCTCGCACAACCCTTTCGATTCCTGGCGCACAACGGCGAAATCAACACGATTCAGGGTAATCGAAACTGGGCTCAGGCAAGGGCCAAAAACTTTCTTTCGGACAAGCTGGATGACCTGTCTGATCTCGACCCTATCGTTTCGCTGGTCGGTTCGGACTCATCCAGTCTCGACAACATGCTTGAAGTCCTGCGTGCGGGCGGCATGGACGTGCTGCAGGGAATGCGCATTCTCATGCCACCGGCCTGGCAGGCTGCCGATGATTTCGATCCGGATGTCAAAGCGTTCTACGAATTTTTCGATTGCCATATGGAGCCCTGGGACGGACCTGCCGGTATTGTTTTGACCGATGGTCGCTACGCCGTGTGTTGTCTCGATAAGAATGGCTTGCGGCCGGCGCGCTATGTCATTACCAAAGATCGGCACATCACGGTGGCGTCGGAAATCGGCGTGTATGACTACGAAGAGAAAGATGTGGTGAGCAAGGGGCGTCTCGGTCCCGGACAAATGCTGGCGGTAGATCTGGTCAATGGCGTCCTGCTCGAGAACGACGACATTCACGACATGCTGAAGACGCGCGCGCCCTACAAAAAGTGGCTGAAGAAGGGTGTGCGCTATCTCGATTCTGAATTGATTGACACCCACATGGCAGCAGAGCCGATGGACGCTGCCACGCTCGCAAGCTATCAGAAGATGTTTAACCTGAGCCGCGAAGAGTTGCACGACATCATCGCGGTGCTGGCCAAGACCGAGCAGGAGGCCGTGGGCTCGATGGGCGATGATACGCCGATGGCAGTGTTGTCAGAAAAGGTCCGCTCGCCGTTCGACTTTTTCCGGCAGCAGTTTGCGCAGGTAACGAACCCACCCATCGATTCTTTGCGCGAGCGAATCGTGATGTCCCTGCAAACCAATATTGGCCGTGAATCGAACCTGTTCGACATCGGACCGGAGCATGCCAGGCAGGTGATCATGAATTCGCCGGTATTGTCGCAGCGCAAATTACGGCAGCTGTTGGGCAAGAGCATGCACGGTGACAGCTACGAGTTCATAGATCTTAACGTTGATGAATCCTTATCCTTGCCCGAGGCGCTCGATCAGATCTGCGATCAGGCTGAGGCGGCGGTTCGTGCCGGCAAACTGATACTGATGCTCAGTGATCGATACCTGAAGCCCAGTAAACTGCCTGTACACGCGTTGCTGGCAACCGGAGCAATTCATCATCACCTCGTTCGGCTGGGGTTGCGCTGCGACGCGAACATCATCGTCGAGACAGGCGTCGCCCGTGATCCGCACCATTTCGCGTGCCTGATCGGATACGGCGCGACCGCGGTCTACCCGTACCTCGTTTACCAGTCATTGCACGACATCGCGCAGCGCGGCAATCTCGATCGACAGCAGCAGCTCGGTCGCAGCTACCGGCGCGGCATTCGGAAAGGCCTGTTCAAGATCATGTCAAAAATGGGCATCTCATCGATGTCGAGTTATCGCGGCGCGCAATTGTTCGAAATCGTCGGTTTGCACGAGGAAATTGTGCAGCGATGCTTCAAGGGCACGATATCCAGAATTCAGGGCGCCGATTTTTCGGACTTGATCGCCGACCAAAGACAGTTGGCATACGCAGCCTGGGAGCCGCGACAGCCCGTTGTGCAGGGCGGTTTGCTCAAATATATGCATGGCGGCGAATATCACTGCTATAACCCGGACGTTGTTACCACGTTGCAAGCTGCCGTCCGGGCCGGCGATTTCAGCCGCTATCAGGAGTACGCGAAGCTCGTGAACGAACGGCCCGTCGCGACGCTGCGGGACCTGATGACCTTAAGCCCGCTTGGCCCTGCGGTGCCAATTGATGAGGTGGAGCCGGTCGAAGACATCGTGGTGCGATTTGATAGTGCCGGCATGTCGCTGGGGGCACTGTCCCCCGAAGCGCACGAAGCGCTTGCGATCGCAATGAACCGCCTCGGAGCCCGATCGAATTCCGGAGAAGGCGGCGAGGATCCATCACGATATGGCACCGAACGAGTCTCGAAAATCAAGCAGGTGGCTTCGGGCCGTTTCGGGGTTACCGCCGAATACCTGGTGAACGCCGAGGTGATCCAGATAAAAATCGCCCAGGGTGCAAAGCCCGGCGAAGGCGGCCAATTGCCCGGGCACAAAGTCAACGACATGATAGCGCGGCTGCGATACGCGAAGCCGGGAGTTGGCTTGATTTCGCCACCACCGCACCACGACATCTATTCGATCGAGGACCTCGCGCAACTGATCTTCGACCTGAAGCAAGTCAATCCGGACGCTCTCGTATCGGTCAAGCTGGTCGCGGAACCGGGCGTTGGCACGATCGCCGCCGGCGTCGTCAAGGCGTACGCGGACCTGATTACGATTTCGGGCTATGACGGCGGCACCGGTGCGAGTCCTCTGAGTTCGGTCAAGTACGCCGGCAGCCCATGGGAGCTCGGTTTGTCAGAGGTGCACCAGGTTTTGCGCGCTAACGACTTGCGGCACAAAGTCCGGCTGCAGACGGACGGGGGGCTCAAGACCGGTGTCGATGTGCTCAAAGCAGCAATGCTGGGTGCGGAGAGTTTCGGCTTTGGCACCGGGCCGATGGTTGCACTGGGCTGCAAGTACTTGCGTATTTGCCATCTCAACAATTGCGCAACAGGCATTGCGACGCAGAACAATATTTTACGCAGTGAATACTTCATCGGTCTGCCTGAAATGGTTATGAACTTTTTCCGCTTCGTGGCCGAAGAAACGCGTTTGCTCATGGCTGAACTAGGTGTTCGCAAGCTCGACGAGTTAATCGGTCGCGCGGATCTCCTCAAACTCGAGCCTGGTAACACCGCACGGCAAAGGCGCCTGGATCTGACACCCATAGTGTCGAATGGCGCGGCGAGCGAGGATGCGCCGCGATTCTGTACGGAATTGCGCAACGACCCGTTCGACAAGGGCGAGCTGGCCGAGCATATGCTTGCGACGACGCTGTCCTCGATTACGTCCAAATCGGGCGGACGGTTCGAATTCGAGGTCCGTAATTTCAATCGCTCGATCGGGGCGCGACTGGCCGGCGAGATCGCCCGGCAGCATGGCAACGAGGGTATGCGCGATGCGCCGCTCGATATCCGTTTACGTGGAACGGCAGGGCAAAGTCTTGGCGCCTGGAATGTTGCCGGGCTGGACATCACGCTGGTCGGTGATGCGAATGACTATGTCGGCAAGGGCATGGCTGGCGGTCAAATCGTTGTCCGACCACCCGCAGATGCCGCGTACGTCGTCAGGGAAACCGCGATCATCGGTAATACCTGTCTCTACGGTGCGACCGGCGGCCAACTGTACGCTGCGGGCACTGCCGGACAGAGATTCGCCGTGCGCAACTCAGGAGCGGCGGCAGTGATTGAAGGCTCGGGCGATCATTGCTGCGAGTACATGACCGACGGCGTCGTCGTCGTACTGGGGAAAACGGGCATAAATTTCGGTGCTGGTATGACCGGCGGCTTCGCCTATGTGCTCGATATCGATCGCGATTTCGTTGACCGATACAATCACGAACTCATCGATATTCATAGAATCACGGCGGAGAGCATGGAGACGTACCTGCATCATTTGCGGGTACTGATCATGCAGCATATCGAGGTGACGGGTAGCGATTGGGGAAGGACGATTCTTGATGACTACCGCAGCTTCCTGCCAAAATTCTGGGTGGTCAAACCGAAGGCGGCCGAGCTCGCTACCCTGATCGAATCACTGCGGCAGGCGGCGTAGGCCATACGATGTCCGAACACCCACTCCAATTTTTGGAAATTCCGCGCCGCGGCCCCGACAAAGAAGGTGCGGAGGAGCGCGTCCGGCATTTCGGCGAAATTTACGGCCAATACGACAGTGCAAGTGCGGCCGCGCAAGCCGGCCGCTGCATTGACTGCGGCAACCCCTACTGTGAGTGGAAGTGCCCGGTGCACAACTACATTCCGAACTGGCTCGAACTCGTCGAGAACGGCAAATTGTTCGAGGCTGCCGAGCTGTCGCACCAAACGAATTCCTTGCCGGAAATTTGCGGTCGCATCTGCCCGCAAGACCGCCTGTGCGAAGGGGCGTGCACACTCAACAATGGCGTAGGGGCGGTTTCCATAGGAAATATCGAAAAGTACATTACCGACGAAGCACTCAAGCAGGGCTGGCGGCCCGACATGTCGCATGTCTTTGATACGGGCAAGCGCGTCGGCATTGTTGGAGCCGGGCCGGCCGGCCTCGCTGCTGCGGATGTACTGGCGCGAAACGGGATACGCTCAGTCGTGTACGACGCCTACCCCACGATCGGAGGGCTGCTGACCTACGGGATCCCGCCTTTCAAACTTGAGAATCGAGTCGTTGAAAAGCGCCGGGAAATTCTCGAGGGCATGGGCGTTCAGTTCGTGCTCAATACACGCATTGGTCAGGACAAGCCATTCGATGAATTGCTCGAAGAATACGATGCCGTCTTTCTCGGGATGGGTACCTACAAGTACGTTCAGGGATGCTTCCCGGGCGAGAACCTGAACGGAGTGCACGAGGCGCTGCCCTACCTGGTGGGGAACGCGTATCGGGAGCTGAATCAAACGGACAATTCCTTTCCCTACGTCGACCTGGCTGACAGAAACGTCGTGGTGCTGGGCGGCGGCGACACCGGAATGGACTGCAATCGCACGGCGATCAGGCAGGGCGCCGCCCAGGTGCAATGCGTGTACCGCCGTGACGAACAAAACATGCCCGGATCGCGGCGCGAGGTCGGCAATAGCAAGGAAGAGGGTGTTGAATTCCTTTTCAACTGGCAACCGCTGGAAATTATCGGCAAGGACCGAGTGACCGGCGTCAAAGTCATCGCGACAGAGCTGGGCGAAGCTGGTGAGGACGGTCGACGTCGACCGGAGCCCATCCCTGGTAGCGAAGAGATCTTGCCGGCCGACGCCGTTATCATCGCATTTGGTTTTCAGCCGGATCCGCCATCCTGGCTCAGCGACTTTTCTATTCACACACATCCGAACGGCCGTATCCGGGTTGCGTCGCCCGACGGGCAAGCATTTCAAACGACCAACCCGAAAGTTTTTGCCGGTGGCGATATGGTGCGTGGTTCGGACCTTGTCGTGACGGCCGTCTTCGAGGGCCGTGAAGCGGCGACGGGAATTGTGAATTACCTGGGCGTGTAAGGCCTCAGGCGCAAGCTTCAGGACTCGATCGGCAAGGTGACGGCAAACTCAACGCCGGTATCGGTGTTGCGTGCGCTAATGCTACCGCCGTGACCTTCGGCAATAAGTCTGGCTATGTACAGACCGAGGCCCAGGTGCCGGTCGTCGCCGGGACGCAATGAAACCATCGAATCAAATAACTGAGATTGCATACGTTCGGGCAAGGGCGGCCCGGGGTTCGCGACGGTCAAAGTCAGCGAGTCGCCATTGCGTTGCAGGCCGATCGTAATGACGTCATCTGGTGAGCTGAAGTCCACAGCATTGTCGACCAGTTTGTCGAGCATCTGGATAATCAGCTCGGGGGCGCCCTGAAGTATTGCAGTGGGGACATCTGAGGCGATTTCGAATTTCCGCTTGGCGTAAACATCACGATATGCCGCGACTGTAGAGGTCAGAGCGGCCAACAAGTCGAAGGTCTCGGGTTCCGCATGTTGCATCAGCTCTTCAACTCTGCTCGCCTCGCTCATTGCTGTCAGGATTCTGCGCAGACGGTCGGCGCCGTCGCGCGCGCGTCCGGCGTAGCTAACGGCCGCTTTGCTCAAGGACTCGTGCTCGAGGTTTTCGAGCGAGGAAGTCACGATCGCCAATGGGGTACGCAACTCGTGTGACAATTTAGATGCGAGAGATCGCAGGTAGTCGTTGTATTCACCGAGTTGGCGTAGCACGTGCGAAAAGCTCCTCGATAAATCGCCGAGTTCGTCTCCTGCGAGCGCGCTTGGCAAATCACTGCGCAAGTCGCCGCCCTCGAGCGCTTGCTCGGCGGCGATGCTCAGCCGCTGGATGCGCCGCGACAACCACGTCGCATAACCTAACAGCGTTACGGCGACCAGCAATGTTGCGATCAAGGTGACATTGATGAGCCGGGCGAGACCCTGATTCGTCAGGCTCAAGATCGCATCGGTGCCCTGTTGCAAGATAATTGCACCGATCGTCGCATTGCCGACGACTATCGGCTGCGCAACCGCGACGACGGCCTTGCCGCCGTCAGCGCTACGAAACCAGCTGGATGTTTCGTGGCCGTTCAATGCCTGGGTGATGTAGCGTTGTTGTTCCCGACCTCCCGGGTCAGGTTCGGCGAGCGCCGCCTCCTGACCGGATTCGACCAAAGCGTCGTACGCGATGCGTAACCAGCCTGTCCCGTCATCTTCGCCAGCGCTTGAAGCGGCGGAAAGGTCGCCGGTGATTGCAACTCGCCAACCCAGAGCATCAGTAACGATAAGGCGCATGCCGGGCTGAGCGAGATTGGAAATGACCGCGCTCAACTCAGGAGACAGGCTGACGAATGGGCCAGGCGAGCGCATCGCGAAACTGGCACTACTGACGGCCGGGCTGGACTCGTCTGCCGTGTTGCTGACCACGACGCCTAAGTGCGTGCCGAGCTGGCGCGCTGGAATACGCGCTTCGATTCGATAGCCGCCGGGTACATCCTGCCAATACGAACGAACAGCAGGAGCGGATCTGACACCATAGTTGTTTCGAAAGACGGCAACGATTGGTCCCGGTGCTTCGGCGGCGAAGGTCAGCATTTCGTTCAGGTAGGGAGGGCTGGTGCTGACCAGCGTAACGCGATCGGCATAGCGAGGACCCTCCCCCTGGGCGCGCGAACCGGAGCCGGAATACACGACATGCCGATCCGTGACTTCGACGTACAGGTAGATTGTCTGTTCGTATATTCCCAGCGCGAAGCGTATGGGGCCGTCGGTGCCGCGCAACTCACGCAACGACGCTCTTTCGAGCATCCAGTCGTCAAAATAGCCGTCGATTTCAGGGCGAGTCTCGAGGTGGTGGCCGTAGAGCTGGTCGCCGACGGCGTCTCCCGGGCTGGCCGCGACCGGAAACTCCTCAACGTACTGCGTCAGCGAGTCAGCGATGGCGCGCGCTGTTCCGGCCAGCATCTGTTGTTGGCCAGCTCGCAAAGCCGATTCGGTTTCGTGAATAAACTGGTACCCGGCCCAGGGCAAAACGAGGGTTAGCAGGCTGACCAGGAGTAACTGCCGCTTGAGGTTCATTGTCGCTCGTAGCGCCTAGTCGACAAGCCAGCGGTAGCCCATGCCGTAAACGGTTTCGATCGCGCCGAAGTTTTCATCGATCGCGACGAATTTCCGACGTATGCGTTTGACGTGCGACGTGATCGTATTGTCATCGAGGACCGCTTGCGCTGCGTCCATCAGTTGCTGTCGATTTTTTACGTGGCCCGGATAACGCGCCATCGCATGCACGAGCCAGAACTCGGTCAGCGTCAGGCCGACAGGATTGTCCTGCCAGCGAATCGTCATGCGGTCTGTGTCGATCTCGAGGTCACCGCGCGTGATCCGATTGTCTTTTGAACGTGGTTTTTGCATCGCGTCGAGACGCCGGAACAAAGCTGCGATACGCGCCATCAGGTGAGGCAAGCTGATGTCTTTGGTGAGGTAGTCGTCTGCGCCCAGTCGCAGGCCGGATACGATGTCGAATTCACTGTCTCTTGCGGTTAGAAAAATAATCGGCAGCTCGGCGGCCCTGGAGCGCAACTCGCGACATAGCTCGAAGCCACCCTCGACGTCGTCCTTGAGGTTGATGTCGATGATGACAAGATCGGGAAGTTGTATGTCGAAGGCCTGCATGGCGGGTTCCCGCGCGTCGTAAGCATCGACAGCATATCCCTCGCGCAAAAAGGCTTCGGCGTAGTTGTCGCGAATAGCGGCTTCGTCTTCAACAATTGCGATTCGTTTTGCCAAGTCAGGCTCCTCAGTCCGTGACGTCACAATTTGCCACATTACGCCGGTGCATTGCCATGTCGAAGTCCCCGGCAGGGCGCTTTGCGTTGATTCAATGGGTCGCACGTGACCCAGGAGAACCTCGATGCCCAATCCGACCCGCAACAGCGCAAGGACATGGTGTTTGCTAATTGTAGCCATATTTACGATTCGAATGGCCACGGCCGCTGTCGAAAGCCCGTCCCCCGCGCAAATGCAGACAGGTAGCCTGCTGATGCGCATGCAACACGGCTACGTAACGGCGACAGCTCTGAACACCGACGTCAACATAAACATCAACGGTCTGGTTGCGCGCGTGTCGGTCAAGCAGGAGTTCAGGAACGAACAAAGTGAGTGGCTCGAAGGCGTCTACGTATTCCCATTGCCGGACAAAGCCGCCGTTGATCATATGCGACTGCATATTGGCGATCGAATCATTGAGGGAGAAATTCAGGAAAAGGACAAGGCGCGACAGAATTACGAGCAGGCAAAGCTGGCCGGCAAGAAAGCGAGTCTCGTTGAACAACAGCGCGCGAACCTGTTTACAACGTCGATTGCCAACATCGGCCCTGGCGAGACCGTTATCGTCGAAATCGAGTATCTCGAAGATGTTCGATATGACGAGGGTACGTTCAGCCTGCGCTTTCCGATGACACTGACACCGCGCTTTATCCCCGGGCAGACGCTGCCCGACAGGCAGGGTAGCGGCTGGTCGCCGGATGCGTCGCTTGTCGATGACGCGTCGCTGATCACGCCGCCGATGGTATCGGCCTCTCGCGGGCACAGGGTGTCATTACGGGCGACGGTGAATGCGGGTATGCCACTCGAAATCATTGCGAGTCGATATCATCCGGTGAATGTGAGCGAGTCAAACGGCCGCTACCTGGTAACGTTTCCCGACGGACAAGTCCCCATGGACCATGACTTCGAGTTGTTGTGGCGACCCGTTCCGTCGTCGTCACCGCGGGCGATGGCATTTACCGAGACGATTAACGGTGAGCCCCACTTCTTGCTCATGGTGATGCCGCCCGAGGCCAACACGCTGTCGGCTGGGACGATTCCTCGCGAGATGATTTTCATTATCGACACCTCGGGCTCGATGCACGGCGTGTCGATCGAGCAAGCGAAACGGGCGCTCGGTCGTGCACTGGATGGCCTCCAGACCGGGGATCGTTTCAATATCATCGAGTTCAACTCCACTCACAATGCATTATTTCCGGCGAGCGTAAGCGCCGACACATCGAAGATAGCCATCGCCAAGCGCTTCGTACGATCGCTGCGGGCGAACGGCGGGACAAACATGCAGTCCGCGTTGGAATTCGCATTGCGATCAGCGCCGAGCGAGTCGTATTTGCGACAAATTATCTTTATCACTGATGGCGCGGTCGGCAACGAAGAGGGGCTCTACCAACTGATTGAAAAGGAACTGGGGAGCGCACGCCTGTTCACGGTGGGCATTGGCTCAGCACCGAATAGCTGGTTCATGCGCAAGGCAGCCGAGGCCGGTCGTGGGACCTTTACGATCATCAGCGCGTTGCATGAAGTCGGTGAAAAAATGGACCGCTTGTTTCGCAAGCTTGAGCAGCCGCAAATCACAAACATTCAGATGCAATGGCCGGGCGGCGCTGTTGTCGATACCTATCCGTCGGTCATTCCCGATCTCTATCTCGGTGAGCCGGTTACGGTCAGGGCGAAGGGGACACATTCGTTCGGGCGTCACGATACGGTTCGAATCAGTGGCGACTCGATCGGCGGCGCGTGGTCACGCGATCTTGCGCTGGACGGCGATGAACAGAGTCCCGGGGTCGGGGCGCTGTGGGCCCGCGCACGCATTGCAGCATTGCTCGACATGGCTCGTCGTGGTGCGGATGTCGAAGAAACACGAACCTCGATCGTCAAAACGGCGCTGGCGCACCATCTTGTTAGCAAGTACACGAGCCTCGTTGCCGTTGACAAGACGCCGAGCCGGCCGGCCGCCAGCCCGCTGTTGAACGAACAGGTGCCCAGCCTGATGCCCTACGGTCAAAGTGCTGCGGCGATTTTCGGTTTTCCGGCGACGGCGACGAACGCGCCGGCGATGCGTTTGACGGGCCTGGCCGCGTTGCTGGCTGCGCTGCTGCTGTTGGCGGCGCCCGCACTGCAAACGAAGAGACGTCATGGCCTGGCGTACTAGGTTGCTGAGGAAGTACGCTGTGGCTTGCCTGCTCTGTCTGGGGTTCTGGCAGCTTGGTCAGGGCGCCTATATTCCGGCGAAGGCGTGGCTCGCGCAGGAACTGATGCAAAGGGCATGGATTCGGGCGGCTGATGACCGCGATCGTGAGGTGCCATGGCCGTGGGCCGACACCTGGCCGGTCGCCCGGCTGTACGCCAAGTCAGGTCAGATCGACCTGATCGTGCTTGCCGGTGGATCCGGTCGTACGCTGGCTTTTGGCCCCGGCCACCTGAGTGCGAGTGCTTTACCGGGCGACTTGGGAAACAGCGTTATCGTAGGGCACCGGGACACGCACTTCAGTTTTCTGCGCGATGTCGAAATCGGGGAGTCGTTGACGATCGAGAGAATAGGCGGCCGCAGATTCAACTTCGAAGTCATCAGTATCGATATCGTCGATGCCCGAAGAGGCAGTCTGTTGCTTGATACGGACGTCCCGTTCCTGAGCCTCGTCACGTGCTATCCGTTCGAGGCTCGGGAGTCGGGCGGTCCGCTACGCTACGTTGTTACCGCGTCAGCCGTGTTCGAGGTCACGCTATGATCCTGCGAATCCAGACTGGACGGCCCGGGTCTTGCCTCCGCATGTTGCGGCGCGCTTCCGGTCTGGCGGCGCTTCACTAAGATCCACGCACCCCAGGCAGCGCAAGCGAAACCGGTGTAAAAGTACAGAAAGGACAGGCCGAAGTCGAAGCCCAGGTAGGTTCCGGATGACATGAACAGCAGGCCAATCAGCAGCCAAAACTGCGGTATTCGTTCGTAAATCGGTGTAGGTAGCCACATGGTAATTCTCCGTAGTTATTTTTGGTCAATCGTGATCATAAGATGCCCCGACTGGTTGGCGACATAATGCGAATTACATCACAGGATTCAGTACGTGCCACCGGGCATGGGTGAGAAGTGAGACGTGGCTCTCAAAATAAGGCGGACTAGCCGAAAGACGGTAATATCGTTCTGCGGTAGACGATGTGCATACCAAGACCGCGGCTGACCATGAACAGCATGAATGCGAGCCACAGGCCATGATTGCCGAGCCCTTGCGTCAAATACCAGGCGGGCAGGAACACGACGAGCGTCGAAAAATACATGATGTTTCGCATTTCACGGGCCCGGGTTGCGCCGACATAAACTCCGTCGTACAAGAACGCCCAGACCGAGATCAGTGGGGACGCAATGAGCCAGGGCAAATACCGCATCGCTGTCTCGCGTACCTGCGGCAGGTCTGTCAACATTCGGATTAGTAGCGGCCCGAATAGCAAATAGATAAAAAAGAACACCAACGCGAACACCACTGACCATTTCAGCGTCAGGCGGACGGATTGCAAGAACGCGTCCCGGTTGTTTTCGCCCACTGCTTTGCCGACCAGGGCTTCGGCTGCGTGGGCGAAGCCGTCCAGCGCAAAAGCGGTCAGGAATTGCAGATTCATCAAGATGGCGTTGGCGGCGAGGATTACTCCGCCAAAACGTGCGCCCTGTGCGGTTACGAATCCGAACGTAAACATCAACGCCATCGTTCGGGCGAACAGGTTCAGGTTGACCGAGAAAAATGCCGCATAGGCGCGAACGTTGACGAGCTGGGCCAATGACCAGTGGCCGGCGTGCGATCGCAGGGCTCGCAGAATGAAAACGATTCCCACGACCAGCCCCGCGTACTCGGCAATGACCGACGCGAGGGCCACGCCATCGACTGTCATGCCAAAGACGATAACGAACAACAGATCGAGAACGATGTTGGTGACGTTAATCGTCAAGAATATGAACAAGGGAACCCGCGCATTTTGCAGGCCGAGAAACCAGCCGATGATTACGTAATTTACGAAGGTGCCGGGCGCGCTCCAGATACGAATCGAGAAGTACAAAAGTCCGAACGACTCAACATCGGAATCGGGTCCGAGAAGGTTCATGCCAATACGGCCAATGGGAAGCTGCAGCGCAAGCAGAGCAAAGCCGATCAGCAGCGCTACGATCACTGCCTGGCCCAGCGATACGCGCAAGCCGTCGTAGTCGTTTGCGCCAAAACGCTGTGCTGCGATACCGGTCGTGCCCATGCGCAGGAAATTCATGCCGGTATAGAGAAACCCGAAAATCGTGCTGCCGATGGCGACGGCGCCGAGGTAGGCGGGGCTGTCTAGATGCCCTGTAACGCCCGTGTCGACCATGCCAAGCAGAGGCACGGAGATATTCGACAGGATCATCGGCGCAGCGATGCGCCAGACCTCGCGATTGCCGGGCAGCTTGTTTTTGCTCAAGTGTGGACTAGCCGAACGCGTTCACGCCGGTCAGCTCTTGACCTACGATGAGTTGGTGAATCGTTTCCGTTCCTTCGTAGGTGATGACGCTTTCGAGATTGAGCATGTGCCGGATAGGAACGTATTCGGCACTGATGCCGCTGCCGCCGAGAATGTCCCGTGCGTCTCTCGCGATATCGAGGGCTGTACGACAATTGTTCCATTTTGCCAGCGAGACCTGGGTCGGGCTGAGCTCCCCCCGGTCCTTGATACGACCAAGTTGCAGCGACAATAATTGTGCCAGTGTTATACGCCGGGCCATGTCGGCAAGGCGAATTTGAATTGTTTGCGTGTGCGATAGCGGGCGGTTGAAGAGCACTCGATCGGCCGTGTATCGCATGACTTCGTCGAGGCAGGCCTGTGCGGCGCCGATGACGCCCCATGATATTCCGTAGCGTGCCTGGGTCAGGCAACTCAGCGGCCCCTTAAGACCCGTTACACCGGGCAAGACGCTGTCTTTCGGCACCCGCACATCGTCCAGAAATAACGCCGCGGTCACCGAGGCACGCAGTGAAAACTTGTTCTCTATTTCCTGCGCTGTGAAACCGGGCATGTCCTTCTCGACGATGAAACCCTTCAGGCCATCATCTGTTGTCGCCCAAATGATTGCGGCATCGGCGATCGTGCCGTTGGTAATCCACATCTTGGAGCCGTTGATTATCCAGTCGTCGCCATCGCGCCTGGCATGAGTTTTCATATTGCCCGGGTCCGAGCCACCCTGAGCTTCGGTCAGGCCGAAGCAACCGATGGCTTCGCCTCGGGCCATCGCGGGCAGCCAGCGCTGTTTTTGCTCGTCCGAACCGTAAGCGTGAATCGGGTACATGACGAGACTGCTTTGTACGGAGACGAAACTTCTGAGGCCGCTGTCGCCGCGCTCGAGTTCCTGGCAAATGAGCCCGTAGCAGATGCTGTTGAGGCCCGCACAGTCGTAACCGTCCAATGAGCTGCCGAACAGGCCGAGTTCGGCGACCATCGGGATTAACTCCTCCGGGAAACGATGTTGCTCAAATGCTTCGCGCATAACCGGTATCGCCTGTTCGTCGACAAATCTGGCGACGGAATCCCGAACCATGCGCTCGTCGTCGGCAAGTTCGGCGGCAATATCAAAGAGGTCAAGCGGATCGAGCTTCGTATTTCGAGTGTTCAAAATGGTATTCCAATGCGTTTGTAGAATGCAGACAAAATCCAGGCCGGAGCTATCATTATCATTTGCAGATCCTGAAGTACCGGCTTCAAGCTACGCTGATCGTGATGTCCCAGCCAAAAGCCAATGATACCGGCGAGCAGCAGGCCGATCGATACACGCAGCGGGATAAATTCGGACTGTGCCAGCCATATCTGGGCGGCCGCAACGCAGAGAATGAACGGCAACATCCCGACGGCCAGCGGCACCGAAATAATGAAGTAATAAACGACGGCAACCATGAGGAATGTGCTGCCCCAGTTGAGCAGTGGAGAAATGTCGTAGAACTCATCGGGGATCGGCAGTGACCACAGCAAGCCGACCATTCCAAGCACAGCCATCGGCACGGCGGCCCAATGGATGGCGGGATAAGTCAGATCACGGTGAGCATCCTCGTAGCGCTTCAACCAGATATCGGTTTCAGTCATTGTTGCTCTCAGGATCAGGACGGGTCATTCTACATAAGCAATGCCATTAAGTGTCTGTTCAGGTCGATCGTTGCCAAATACACACGTGAATACTTTTATCGGGCGTGCCGCGGGTTCGCTCCGGAACAGGAGATAAGGACTATGAATATCAGAGTGTTAGGAATTGCGGTAATCGCCACGGCGGTAATGGTTGGTGGTTGCGAGACCCTGGATGCCTACACAGGTGAAGAGAAAACCAGCAAAGCAACGCGCGGTGCACTGATCGGTGCAATAGCCGGCGCTGTTGTCGGCCTGGTGTCTGGAGACGATGCGGTCGAACGTCGCCAGCGAGCTCTGATCGGTGCCGGTGCCGGCGCGCTGGCAGGTGGCTCAATTGGCTACTACATGGACAAGCAGGAAGCGAAGTTGCGCGCCGAACTTGAAGGTACCGGTGTCAGCGTTACGCGAATTGGCGACAACATCACGTTGAACATGCCCGGCAATGTGACCTTCGCAACGGACAGCTCAGATCTGAGGCCGGGGTTTTTCGACGTTCTGGGGTCGGTCGGAAAGGTCCTTAAAGAATTTGATCAGACTATTGTCGAAGTGGCCGGTCATACCGACAGCACCGGCTCCGACGAATACAACCAGGGATTGTCGGAACGCCGGGCCTCGTCAGTAGTGCAATACCTCCAGGCGCGGGGAATCATGGACCAGCGTCTTATAACAGTCGGCATGGGTGAGCAACGTCCGGTCGCGGATAACAGCTCGTTTTCGGGACGTCAGGCGAATCGCCGCGTCGAAATAACAATGGTGCCATTGACGGCGGGGTAAGCGCACATAGGCGGCACGCTCCTATAGGACGCTCTTACACTGCCATGGCGGTGCGGAGTTTCTTGATCGCGTTGACTTCGACCTGGCGAATGCGTTCGGCTGAAACGCCATACTGGTCAGCGAGTTGGTGCAAGGTGAGTTTTTTCTCGGCGAGCCAGCGGGTTTCCAGAATATGGCGGCTGCGCTCGTCGAGCGTTGTCATCGCTCTTTTCATGCGCGAACTCGCGTCGTTGTGCCAGTCAGTTTTCTCGACGATGGCAGCGGGATCTGCATTTTCGCTCTTCAGATACGCGGCCGGAGTATAGGCATGCTCGTCGTCGGCATCGGGCGACGGATCGAATATCGCGTCACGGGCGCTCAGGCGACGTTCCATCTCCGTGACTTCTTTCGCGCTGACACCGAGATCCTTCGCGACCGCTTCGGTTTCGGCGTGGGATAACCAGGCGAGGCTCTTCTTGGACTTGCGCAGATTGAAAAACAACTTGCGCTGCGCCTTGGTCGTCGCAACCTTGACGATGCGCCAGTTCTTGAGAACGAACTCGTGAATCTCGGCACGAATCCAGTGAACCGCAAATGAAACCAGGCGCACACCGTACTCCGGATCAAAGCGTTTGACGGCTTTCATGAGGCCTACGTTGCCTTCCTGGATCAGGTCGCCGAGTGGCAAACCGTAACCGGTGTAGCCCTTGGCAATGTGGACGACAAAGCGCAGATGCGCCATGACGAGATCTCGCGCAGCGTCGAGGTCTTCCCCGTCGCGAAAGCGATTCGCCAGCGCCTGCTCGTCTTCCTTGCTCAGTACGTCAATGCCGCCAACGGCGTGAATGTAAGCGCCCAGACTGCCTACTGGCCCGGCCAATATGAGATCGTGGTTGATGGATGCAACTGCCTTGGTCATTCAGATCCTCCGTTTCAGGGGCTAATTTTAGCACTCGGAGGCTTAGAGTGCTAATAATCAGGGTTGGTTCCATAGACGATGAAGGTATTTACTTATAAAAAACCGTTACTTAGGTGTTAGAGCATGTTCGAGATTATGTTAAATAAAACTACCTTGGCTCAATACGTCGCATGTGGCGGGCAGCGGCAAACCAGGAGCCGGACAGCCCGAGCACGACGCCGATGCCGAGAATGAAGAGACTCTCGTCGGCCGCCATATCAAGAATCGTGATGCCACTCTGGTAAAGACCTGCGAGTCGCGCCGCGGGCCGTTCGAGCAAGAACAGACCGTATTGCACCATCCCGAGCGCCAGCAAACCACCGAACAAGCCATACCAGAATCCGGTCCAGAGAAAAGGACGACGCACGAAAGCATTGCTGGCGCCTATGAGTTTGGTGACTTCGATTTCCTCGCGACGGTTCTGGATATCGAGCCGAATCGTATTGCCGATGATGACAATGATCGCAAGACCGAGCAGTGAACCGCCGATGACGACTCCCTGTCGGATGATGTCGAGGATAGCGTGAAATCGCTGCACCCATTCGGTGTCAACCTGAACCAGGTCGGCCTCCGGGAGGTTACTGAGCTCCTGCTGTAACAAGATCATGGACTGACTGGTATTCGCGGGGCCGGGACGGACCACGAGCGTGTGCGGCAAGGGGTTTTCCGACAAGTGATCAAGCGCCTCGCCGAAACCCGATTGCTGTTTGAATTCGGCAAGCGCCTCGGTCGCAGTGATGAGTTGTACGGCCTCGACATCTGCTCTTTGCTGAATCAGCCTTGCCAGCCCCGCGGCTTCACTTTCAGATACATCGCGATTGAGATAGACCGAGAAGTCGAGCGCGTTGTCCCAGCCGGCACTGATTGAGCGGGCGTTCTTGATGACGAGATTAAGAGACGCCGGAATGGCGAGTGTCACAGCAATGACAAGGACAATCATAAGACTGGAAAAGGGCTGACGAAACAGCCGGCCGAGCGAGCCGACCGAGGTGCTCGCGTGGCGCGTCAGCCAGATCGTCAACGGACCAGAAGAGCGTACCGGCGCAACTGCATCCGAGTGGCGGGTCACTGCCATGACTCGTCCTCTTCGTTTTCCTCGACCAACTTGCCATTTTCCAGTGCGATGCGCCGGCAGCCGAGTTTATCGATCAGGGACAGGTCATGGCTGGCTATCAGTAATGTGACGCCGACTTCGTTGAAGCGCCTGAAAATTCGCATGACTTCCAGCGAAAGATCCGGATCGAGATTGCCCGTTGGCTCGTCGGCGATCAGGAGTTTGGGCCGAGTGACGATCGCGCGTGCAATACCGACGCGTTGCTGTTCACCCGCCGACAAGGTTTCCGGAATCCGTTTTTCTTTGTGCAATAGCCCGACCTGATCGAGCGCGGCGCGCACCCGTCGCCCGGCATCGCGGTGGCCCACACCGGCAATAATTAGCGGTAACGCGACATTGTCGAAGACCGGCCGGTCGTACAGTAGCTTGTGATCCTGAAACACCATGCCGATTTGCCGGCGGTATGCCGGTATCTTGCGGCGTTTGACGTGGCGCGTGTCCTGACCGTCGACAATGACCTGCCCACTTGTCGGCCGCTCAATCAGCGCGATCAGTCGCAGCAACGTGCTTTTGCCGGCGCCCGAGTGGCCGGTGATGAACATCATCTCGCCCTTGTCGATCGATAACGTTAATCCCGACAGTGCTTCCTGCCCGCCCGGGAATCGCTTGGTGACGTTTTCGAGTCGAATCATGACTAATTGTTGTCCACGAGTAGCGCCGCTGCAAACTCGCTGGCGGAAAATGGCTGCATGTCATCGAGCGATTCGCCAATTCCGATAAACCGCAGCGGCACCTTCAATTGATTGGCTATGGCGAGCAGGATGCCACCCTTCGCCGTGCCGTCCAACTTGGTTATCGTAATGCCGGTCAATCCGAGTACCTCATGAAACTTCTGCGCCTGCACCAGCGCGTTTTGTCCCTGACTCGCGTCCAGCACCAGCATGACTTCGTGCGGCGCCTCTTCGTCGCGACTGGAGATAACGCGCTTTATCTTGGCCAGCTCATTCATAAGACCCTGTTGATTTTGCAGGCGCCCCGCAGTGTCGGCCAACAGCACATCAATACCACGCGCCCGCGCCGCTTCCCAGGCATCGAAGATCACCGCGGCCGGATCGGCGCCGGCTTGTTGCGCGATCACAGGCACGTCGTTGCGCTCGCCCCAAATCTGCAGTTGCTCCACGGCGGCGGCGCGAAATGTATCGCCCGCAGCCAGCATGACCGACAGCCCCTGATCTTTGAATCGCTTCGCCAGCTTGCCAATGGTCGTCGTTTTTCCGGCTCCGTTAACGCCGACCATCAACACGACGAAAGGCCGCTTGTCACCGGAGATCTCCAACTCCTGGGCGACGGGTTCGAGAATTTCCAGCATCGCCTGGTGCAGGCCCGCCTTAAGCGCCGCGACATCCTTCAATTCCCTGCGCGCAAGCTTCTTCTGCAGTTCGCCGATGATTTGCTCGGTCGTGTCGATGCCGACGTCAGCCATCACGAGGGAGGCTTCGAGTTGCTCGAGGACGTCTTCGTCGATTTTCCCGCCAGCTGCCAAGTCCGCCAAATCGACAGCAAGCCAGCTGTTGCCGCGATTGAGACGCTTCCTGAGTCGGCCTACGAAGCTCTGCATTCAAAGTCACCTGTGTGCGGCGAATCACCTACACTGTTTGGGTAGCACGATGCGTCAACACGACTCGCAGGGGGAAAATGATAAAGCGAACACGGACGACCGGTAAAAAGTCCCAGCCGGGACGGGTTCGTATTGTAGCGGGAAAGTGGCGTAGCCGTCTGCTGGACATCGCAGATGTGCCTGGGCTTCGACCTACCTCCGAACGAATTCGCGAAACCCTATTCAACTGGCTGGCACCCGTCATCCAGGGTGCCCGTTGTCTCGATATTTTTGCCGGCACAGGCGCCCTTGGCCTGGAAGCTCTGTCACGGGGAGCGGCGGAAGTCGTGTTCGTCGAAAAGTCTCCGGTCGCAGCGGCAACGCTGCGTGAGCATATCGCGATGCTGAACGCATCGGAGGCGGCAGTCAACGAAACAGACGCGAGCGACTACCTGCGCCGAGCGCCATTGGGCGAATTCGATATCGTGTTTCTTGACCCGCCATTTGCTGCCGACGTGCACGAGGATTTGTGTAGACTTCTCGTTGAGGAGCAAGTGCTCTCAAAAAACGCATGGATCTATCTCGAAGAAGATCGGGCGAAGCCTGCTGCGGTAATCCCCAAGGGATGGCAAATTATGAAAACCGGGCTAGCTGGCAATGTGCGTTATTCGCTGGTGCAAGCCAGCGCACAGTTCTAAAGGAGTTTTTCGATGACCGTATCCGCAATGTATCCGGGAGCTTTCGATCCGATCACGCTTGGCCATGAAGATCTTGTGCGCCGGGCGACAGTATTGTTTGACAAGGTCGTTGTCGCGATCGCGGATAATCCAGGCACCAAGGATCCGATGTTCACGACCGCTGAGCGGGTCGCCCTGGCCAGCGCCGCGCTCGATGGTATCGATGGTGTTGAGGTCACCGGCTATAAGGGGTTGACCGTCGATTACGCACGGGAAAACGGGCTGAAAGTCATTATTCGGGGATTGCGAGCAGTATCGGATTTTGAATACGAGTTTCAACTGGCCAATATGAATCGTCACCTGAACGCCGAAATCGAAACGGCTTTCCTGACGCCGACAGAAAAGTACACGTTCATTTCATCAAGCCTGGTGCGCGAGGTTGCCGAGCTGGGTGGGGACGTGTCGGAGTTCGTGTCACCCAAGGTCCAGCAGGCTATGGTCGAGCGCTGCGGCCGCGGGTAATTAGTGTTGGCAGTCCTTGCAGTAATAGGTTGAGCGCTGCCCCAGTACGAATACCGAAATTGGCCGCTGGCAGCGCCGGCACGGTTCGTCTTCACGGCCATACACGACCAGCTCCTGCTGAAAATAGCCCGCGGCGCCGTCGCCACCGTAGAAGTCCCGCAGCGTAGTACCACCCGCTCGAATCGCTTTCTCCAGTACGTCCCTGATCTCGAGCGCGAGCCCGTTATAGCGGTGCAAAGCGATGCGACCGGCACTGCGCCGCGGGTGGATACCGGCGTGAAACAGGGATTCGCTGGCGTAGATGTTGCCGACGCCGACAACGACGCCCGCGTTCATGATGAATTGCTTGATAGCGACCCTTCGGCCACGCGATTTCTTCCAGAGGTACTCGCCCGAGAAATCGTCGCCCAGCGGCTCGGGCCCGAGATTTCTGAGTAGCCGGTGGCCAGCCGCGTCGTTCGTCCAGTGCAGCGATCCGAATTTCCTTGGATCACGAAACCGCAGCGCTATGCCAGAATGGAACTGAATGTCGAAGTGGTCGTGAACGCCGGCCGGCGTATCGCGATCGACAATAAAAACACTGCCCGACATGCCCAGATGAATGATCGCTGTGCCGGCGGTGGTGTTAATGAGCAGGTATTTGGCGCGCCGGTCAACCGATGTAACCGTCGCTCCGGGGAGCTCCGCGTCGATATCGGTGCTGATCGGCCACCGCAAGCGGCGCTGGCGAATAACGATGTCGCTAACCTGCTGGCTGACGATGTGCGGCGATATGCCACGGCGGCTGGTTTCGACTTCAGGAAGTTCGGGCATGCGGAGAGTGTACCCGTGGAGCGTGCCTCGGGAGATGCCGCAACGAAAAACGCCCGCGAAAAGCGGGCGTTCTGAAATTAGTAGTACCTAAGACCCGATTATCTTATCTTCGCTTCCTTGTACATCACGTGCTTGCGAATGGTCGGATCGTACTTCCTGGTCTCCATCTTCTCAGGGTGGAGTCTCTTGTTCTTTTCGGTCGTGTAGTAATGCCCCGTGCCGGCACTCGACACGAGCTTGATTTTTTCACGGTTGCTCTTGGCCATGGTTTGATACTCCGGCGCCTAGACGCGCTGTCCCTGTGCACGCAAGTCCGCAAGGACCTTTTCGATGCCGTGCTTGTCGATGATACGCATGCCCTTGTGCGAGACACGCAGACGCACATAGCGTTTCTCCGACTCAAGCCAGAATCGCTTGTGGTGAAGGTTCGGCAAAAAGCGGCGCCGAGTTCTATTATTGGCGTGTGAAACGTTATTTCCGCTCTGCGGGCGCTTCCCAGTGACCTGACATACTCTGGACATGACTCTAAGTCTCTGATTTTACAAAAAAGTTGCCCGCGGCCAGCGAGCAGAACTTTATACCAGTCTCAGGGGCGCAATACAAGCTTATAGCAAGCCACGGCTGGCCATCGATGTAGCTTCACCATGGCCGATGATCAGATGGTCCAGCAAGCGGATATCGACGAGCTCCAAAGCCGATTTCAGGCGTCTTGTAATACGCTCGTCGGCCTGACTGGGCTCAGCGACTCCGGATGGATGATTGTGGGCCAGAATGACAGCTGCGGCGTTGATTGCGAGCGCCTCCTTGACCACTTCACGGGGGTACACGCTGGTGCCGTCAATCGTGCCCCGGAACAATTCATCAAAGCGCAGGACCCGATGACGGTTATCGAGATACAGGCAACAGAAGAGTTCATGGCCCAGGTGGCGCATCTTGGCCTGTAGAAACGCCCGGGTATCGTCCGGGCTCTTGATCGCTACACCGCGGGGAAGGGAAGCCTCGAAATAGCGTTTTGCCAGCTCGGGCAAGGCGAGAATAATTCGGGTTCGGGATGCGCCGATGCCGTATTCGGCGGCCAGTGCGTCGGCGTCGGCATGGAGCAATTGGCGCAGACCACCGAAGCGGAGCAGCAGGCGCTCGGCGAGCTCGCGCGCGGCGGGCCCGCCGTTGCCACTCTGAAGAAATGGCCCGAGTAACTCGGCATCACTGAGCGCCGAGGACTCCAGAGTTGAGGCGAACGCCGCTTGTCCGCGCATGACTTGTCCCTGTCGTGGTGCGTTTCCCATCGCGCCTATTGTGCCGCTTCAGTCTGCCGCGACAAGCGACGAATCCGGCCTTGATGGCTGGATTCAGTGGAAATTGCAGCAAACTCCGGGCTAAGCTTCGCGTCATGAATATCGTGCTCGGCATCACCGGCGGGATAGCTGCCTACAAGACGCCTGACCTCGTCAGGCGTCTGCGTGAACGCGGAGCAGAGGTGGAGATAGTCATGACGGCATCGGCCGGGGAGTTCGTTACTCCGACAGCGCTGCAGGCCGTTTCCGGCCGGCCGGTGCGGACCAATCTCTGGGACAAGGAAGCCGAAGCGTCGATGAGTCATATCGAACTTGCGCGTTGGGCCGACACGGTCTTGATTGCGCCGGCAACGGCGGAGATCATGGCGCGCCTCGCTGGGGGCGCAGCTCCAGATTTACTGACAACGTTGTGCCTTGCAACCGAGGCGCCGCTGGTTATCGCGCCGGCGATGAATCGAGTGATGTGGAGCAATCCCGCGGTGCAGGCAAATCGCGAGACTCTGGAAAAGCGCGACGTTCGAATACTCGGGCCCGATCATGGATCGCAGGCCTGCGGCGAGACGGGTGAAGGCCGGATGCTAGAGCCCGACAAGATTGCGGCCTCGGTATTCGAATCGCAACCTGCGGCGAACGTCGGGCAACAGCTGCTAACGGGCAAGACGGTGCTGGTTACGGCGGGCCCGACCCGTGAGCCGATCGACCCTGTTCGTTACATTACGAATCGTAGCTCGGGAAAAATGGGTTATGCGGTCGCCGCTGCCGCGGCAGCGCAGGGGGCGAAAGTAATAATGATTAGCGGTCCCGTGTCGCTGGAAGTGCCGTCCGATGTTGATGTGATTCAGGTCAAAACGGCCGAGGAAATGTATGTCGCGACACACGCCGTCATCGGCGATGCCGACATATTTATAGCCACTGCTGCCGTGTCCGACTATCGGCCGGCTACCGTTTCGAAACAAAAAATCAAAAAGAGCGATGCGACAATATCGATGAACCTGATCAGGTCACGGGACATTCTGGAGTCAGTTGCATTGCTCGATGATGCACCATTCACGGTAGGCTTCGCTGCGGAGACCGAAAACGTGAAAGACTACGCGCTCGGCAAGTTGCGAAGAAAAAAACTGGATATGATCGTTGCCAACCGGGTTGGTGATGACTGCGGTTTCGATTGCGACGACAATGCCGTTGACGTTTTCTGGTCCGCAGGGCAGAGGAATTTTCCGAAAGCCCTGAAGACGGACCTCGCTGCACAAATCGTGCAACTCGTCGCCGAGCGCTATGAGTTGGCGCAGAGTACTGCGACATAGCCCGTAAGCTAAGGACCTAAATGCGATCCATCGAACTGAAAATTCTCGACCCCCGAATCGGCGACTCTATCCCGTTACCGCACTACGCGACTGACGGGTCGGCCGGCCTCGACATGCGAGCTTGCATTGATGAGCCATTGGTCGTCGATCCCGGAGAAACCGTACTGGTGCCTACGGGCTTCGCGATTCACATCGCCGACCCTTCGCTGGCAGCGGTGCTGTTGCCGCGCTCAGGACTCGGCCACAAGCATGGATTGGTGCTTGGCAATCTGACGGGGCTGATCGACTCAGACTACCAGGGGCAGGTGTTCATCTCGTGCTGGAATCGCAGCTCAAAACGCTACGAAGTGCAGCCCGGCGAGCGAATCGCGCAGATGGTGTTCGTAGCGGTAGAGCAGGTTGAGTTCAGCGTCGTTGAGGAATTTGACGCTTCTGATCGTGGAGCAGGGGGCTTCGGTCACTCAGGCAGCGCCTGAGCGTGGATCAGTTCAGGCCTTTCAGCGTCTTAAAGCGCTCGATGTCGCCGTCGAAACGCGTGATGATTTGCTGTTCCTCGGTTCGATAAGCCTGCAGGTTAATCTCCAGGCGCGCGATGGTCGCCTTGGTGAGAGAGGTATCTTCGACGAGATCCCGGGGTACCGACGGGGCGCCTGGATCGGAGCTGTAAGGCTTGTAGAACTTGGTTTTCCTCTCCAGTGATCCCAGCTTACGCCGGGAATTGCGCAGGTAGAGCTCTGTTACCCTGGCCTGTGCCTGGAACAACTCGACGCGACGGTCGCGATGCATAATGATTTCGTTGACGTTGACGTAAGTCGACAGCAAAGTGCGGTCCGCTCGCAGCTGTAGTTCCTGCTGCATTCTGAGTTTCGCCGCTACGACCTCCGCGTCCTTTTCTTCTTGCGTCTTTTTGCCGCGCAAGTGCCTGACCGTGACGCCGTGTTCGTTCAGTACGTTCTTCGGTTTGTCGGCGAACTCGGGCGGAATGGTGTCGCCATAATGCGTAATGCCGTCATCGCCGACCCAGCTATAGGTATAACGTTGCTGCGCGCCACTGGCAATCGGCACGAGGAAACATAAAGCAATGGTGGGAACAATTAGTCGCATAGACGAGACTATGCCATGTCTGGCAATTCAAATAACGGCACTGGTTCGCGAAATTGCAGCTTAGTCGGATGCCCGGATTAAGTAAATAATCAGCGCTGATTATAATGAATTCAGGAACCTACGAGATAACGCCGTATTTTTCACGGTATTCCAGAATCGGTTCCAGATAGTCCTTGTACTCAGTTGAATCTTCGAGGGTATCGACAAGGTCATTAAGTCGAATAATGCTCACGACCGGAATTTCGAGTGCCTGTTTGAGCTCCTGAACCGCCGACAAGGTACCTTGCCCCCGTTCCTGGCGATCGAGTGAAATGGCCAGACCGGAGATTTTTGCGCCAGATGCCGAGATGATTCGGTAGGCTTCGCGTACTGCGGTGCCGGCCGTAATAACGTCGTCAACGATCAGAACACGCCCTTCGAGCTCTTTGCCGACGATATCGCCACCCTCTCCATGCGCCTTTATTTCCTTGCGATTGAATGCGAAAGGAACGTCGATGTCTTCCTGCTCGGCCAGTGCCGCGGCGGTGAGAGCCACGAGCGGAATACCCTTGTAAGCAGGCCCAAACAACATGTCGAACTCGATACCGGACTCGCAGATAGCGGCTGCATAATAGCGGCCCACTCTGGCGGCCGCGTAACCGGTATTGAACAGACCGGCGTCGAAAAAGTATGGGCTGATGCGGCCAGACTTTAACGTAAACTCGCCGAAGCGCAGCACGCCGAGTTCAAGCGCCAAATCGATGAATTCTTTCTTGTAGGGCTGCATGTTAATAGTCTTGCGGAGACCTTCGGTATGATGGTCGCCATCAATATTCGCGTCAAAGTATGACACACGCATTCAGGTCGAGGAGAAGCAGATTGTTTCGAGTGATTAGTCTCAACGCAAACGGCATCCGCGCTGCGGCCCGCAAGGGTTTTTTCGACTGGATGCGGCGACAGAACGCCGACGTTGTGTGTATTCAGGAAACCAAGGCACAGGTTCATCAGCTCGAGGATGAGGTGTTTTCGCCGGCCGGTTACTACTGCTACTACGAGGACGCGATCAAAAAGGGCTACAGCGGTGTCGCCATCTATTCGAAGCATCAGCCAAAGAAAGTTGTGCGCGGTTACGGCGACCAGGAGTTCGACGACGAGGGACGATACCTCGAAGTGCAACTTGAAGGGATCTCAGTCGTGTCTCTTTATCTGCCGTCCGGCTCGTCAAAAGAAGAGCGCCAGATTGCCAAGTATCGCTGCATGGACTCGTTCACCGAACACCTCGCGAAGTTGCGGCGCCGTCGCTCGGAAACCATCATTTGTGGAGACTGGAATATCGCGCACAAGGAAATAGACCTGAAGAACTGGAGGGCCAATCGTAAAAACTCAGGATTCTTGCCCGAGGAGCGCGCATGGATGGACAAAGTCTTCGGCGAGTATCGATATGTCGATGCATTCCGGACGCTGGAACAGGAGCCAGACCAGTACACATGGTGGTCGAATCGCGGCCGCGCATGGGATAACAACGTTGGGTGGCGGCTCGACTACCAGGTTGTAACGCAAGGTCTTGAGGACAAAATCTTGCGAACGGACATCTATAAGGACGAGCGATTTTCCGATCATGCACCGCTGATCATGGACTACGACTGGGCCGTCAATGCAGCGACAGTCATTTAAGGAAGCCCTGCTAAACAGGCGCATTCTGATCTGCGTCTTTACCGGATTTACCTCCGGTTTGCCTCTCTACGTACTGATTCAACTGATCCCTGCCTGGTTGCGAGTAGAGGGCGTCGGCCTGGCGGAGATCGGTTTGTTCGCGCTGGTTGGATTTCCATACACCTGGAAATTTATCTGGGCGCCAATAATTGATCGGTACACGCTGCCATTTCTCGGCCGCCGCCGCGGTTGGATGCTCGTGACGCAAGTCGCGTTGCTGATCTCGATAGCCGCGATGGGTTTCATTCGACCAGAACTGTCAATTTGGACCGTGGCGTATCTGGCCGCAGCCGTCGCATTCTTCAGCGCGAGTCAGGATATTGTGCTGGACGCTTACCGTCGCGAACTGCTGCCCGACATTGAGTTGGGAATTGGCAATGCGATTCACGTTCAGGCCTACCGGTTGGCAGGACTGGTGCCCGGTTCGTTGGCGCTGATTCTCGCGGACCACCTGCCGTGGCATATCGTGTTCAGCGTTGTCGCATTGTTCATGGGCGTCGGCCTCGTGATGACGCTGGCCATTCGCGAAGCGATCAAAGACCCGATACCGCCCAGAACGATGCGAGAGGCGGTCGTGGAGCCATTTCGCGAATTTGTGCAGCGCAAGGGCGTGCGTTCGGCCGGCTGGATCCTCGCATTCATGTTCCTGTACAAGCTCGGCGACAGCATGGCAACGGCACTGCAGTCGCCGTTTTTTATCGACGTCGGTTTCAGTCTGTCCCAGATAGGTGTTATCGCCAAGTTCGCATCGCTGACCGCTGCCATCGTCGGCGGTCTTGTCGGCGGCATCGTTATGGTCAAGCTGAGCATCAATCGGGCGCTCTGGATATTCGGTGTCGTGCAGGTGTGCAGCATTTTGGGCTTCGTGTTGCTGTCCAGGGTAGGGGCTGATCCGTGGGTGCTTGGCGGGGTCGTGGCGTTCGAGTACCTGGGCGTGGGCCTGGGTACCGCTGCGTTTACCGCGTTTATCGCTCGAACGACGAATCCCGTATTCGCAGCAACGCAGTTCGCCCTGTTCACGGCTCTGACCGCCGTGCCGCGCACCATGGCCAACGCCGTTACGGGTATCATCGTT
>SMVB01188274.1_pt1 | contig 82626 bp, 84 predicted proteins | sample 2456461 | NCBI WGS metagenome assembly SMVB01 (sample SAMN11095934, study PRJNA526329) | marine sediment metagenome | biome: Marine sediment; feature: Surficial sediment; material: Deep marine sediment; isolation source: Hadal surficial sediment | place: Pacific Ocean | collected 2014-05 | depth...
GCCCTCGGCGTGGAGCAGGGCACGCTCGCGCCGCGCCCGATCCTGAGACGTCACGTACAGGCGCTGCCCGTTGCGAAACTCGTGCTCGGTGCTGATGTGCTCGCCACGAAACGGCGTGTTGTGCAGCACACGACCATCGCCCAGCGCGATGCCCTTGTGCATCACGAAACCTTTACGTCGCGAGACGATGTCGCCTGGAAGATAGCTGCTCATCTGGAAATCCATATCAGTTCAACGTACCGCATACACTGGAGCATGCACAAAGCATTCCAGTTATACATCATTGATTTTATTGAACTATTTACGTCGTCCGTCGGTCAATTCGACCATGTATTGGCGAAATCAACGACTCACGTTGAGCATGAACCGAACCGTTGCAGCCAATTCCTCGTCGCTGCACTGCATGCACATTCCGCGAGGCGGCATGCCGGGCGGAATGCCCTGGATGGTGCTCTCGATCAGCGCATCCTCACCCTTTTCAATCCGAGGTGCCCAGGCCGCCATATCGCCCATCCGCGGCGCACCCGCCGCACCCGAGGCATGGCACGAAAAACAGAACCGCTGATAAGTGAGCTGACCCGGCAGCTTTTCCGGCTTCACGCGTGCTTGCCGGTCGTCACTGGTGTTGCCGTCACCACAGCCCGCCAGCAACATCCAACAAACGAGCATCCATCTCACCTTCAAACCGAGCTCTCCCAGGTTTCGATTTCAAACTGATCGGCGTCGCGCCACGCCGGAAACGCGTCACGATGATCACGCAGGGCGACGGGATCGAGGCTCAAGGTCGCCACCTGAGCCTCGTCACCCAGCTCGACGAGCGCATTGCCGAGAAAGTCGTAAGCACAGCTGTCGCCCGCGTAGCTGATCTGGTTGCCGTCGACCCCGGTGCGGTTGACGCCCACCGAGTAGCTCAGGTTTTCAATCGCCCGCGCCTTGAGCAGCGTTTGCCATGCAATGCGCCGGGCCGCCGGCCAGTTGGCAACGCACAACAACACGTCGTACGCGTCCACGTTGCGCAACCAGACCGGAAAGCGTAGGTCGTAACAAACCAGCGGCAGAATGCGCCAACCGTCGAGTTCCAACACCGGTCGCGCCTGGCCTTCCCGGTAGTGCTGGTGTTCATCGGCCATGCGGAACAGATGGCGTTTGTCGTAATGCGTGATCGAGCCGTCCGGCCGGGCCCAGATGAACCGATTGTAATACGCACCCTTCTCTTCGATCACCACGCTGCCGCACAGTATCTGGGCGCGTTGCGCGGCCCGTTCGCGCATCCACCCCACGGTCGGACCGTCCATGGGTTCCGCCACTTCGCGCGATGCCATGGTGAAGCCCGTGGAGAACATTTCGGGGAGCACCAGTACATCCGACTCACGCGACACGCCGTCGAACAACCCATCGAACAATGCACGGTTGGCCGCCGGATCGTGCCAGTGGGTGGCGCACTGAAACAGACTCAACGTCAGAGCTTGCACAGGATCTCCGCCGCCTTCGCAAGCGTGGCATCGTCCTTGGCGAAGCAGAAACGCAATACCTTGAGGTCTCGCTGTTCCTCCGGTGATGAATAGAACACCGAAATAGGAATGGACGCGACCCCGGCTTCCATAGTCAGCCGACGGGCGAGGTCTACGTCGGCTTCGTTACTGATCGCCCTGTAGTCCAGCAACTGAAAGTAGGTTCCGCCGCTCGGGCGGATACCGAAGCGGGAGCCATCCAACAGAGCGCAGAACAGGTCGCGTTTTCGTTGGTAGAAGTCCGGAAGCCCTAGCACATGCTGCGGGTGCGATGCCATATAGTCGGCAAGTCCATGCTGGATCGGGGTGTTCGATACGAAGTTTACGTACTGATGCACCTTGCGGAATTCTGTCATCAAGTCCTGGGGCGCAACACAGTAGCCCATCTTCCAACCCGTGGTGTGATAGGTCTTACCGAAGGACGACACGACCAGGCTGCGCTGGAACAGGTCCGGGTAGCGCAGCAGGCTCTGATGCGGCACGCCATCGAAGATGATGTGTTCATACACTTCGTCGGCCAGCAGGTAGATGTCCCGATCACCAAGCACCGACCGCAGCGCTTCGATATCGGCGCCCGTCCAGACACCCCCGCTGGGGTTGTGGGGCGTGTTGATGATGATCATCCGGGTCTTGTCGCTGAGGAGGTTCGCGACCCGATCCCAGTCCGGGGTGAACGTGGGCCTGAGCAATGGGACGTGGCGGGTGATTCCACCGCACAGATCCACCGCCGGTTGATACGAGTCGTACACCGGGTCGAACACGATGACTTCGTCGCCTTCATGAACCAGCGCGGTGATCGCGCAGAACAACGCCACCGTCGCGCCCGAAGTGATGGTCACCTCGGACTCCGCGTCCACCTCGCAGTCGTACAGCGTGGCCACTTTCGTTGCGATCTGCTCGCGTAATTGCGGCAGCCCCGGCATCGGTGCGTACTGGTTGTAGCCATGGTTCAGATAGTAGGTGACACGCTCCAGCAACTCCGGCGGCCCGTCGAAGTCCGGATACCCCTGGGAAAGGTTGATCGCCCCGTGGTCCGCCGCCAGCTTGGACATGACGGTAAAGATGGTCGTGCCCACATCGGGCAGTTTGCTGGTCAACGGCATCGCGCGGATCTTCCCCGATTCACGGCCACTACACAATATCAATATATTTTGATATTGTTTTCCGCCCCTGTTAGCATGCGCCTCCGTCGGCTGAACCACCAGAGATGGCAACGCCCGCAATCGACATCCCCCAGGAATTCACCGCTATTTCAAAGGCGGTGGCGGATCCGTTGCGTACGTCAATACTACGGGCGCTGGCACGGGACTCCTTCGGGGTGCTCGAGCTGTGCCGGGTGTTCGACGTGGCTCAACCCGCGCTCAGCCATCACCTGAAGTTGCTGCTGAATGCGCGTCTCGTGGCCAAGCGTCGAGAAGGAAACAGCATCTATTACCGGCGCTCCGCGACTCGCCCGGTGGGCTTGAGCAACTACGTAGCGACCATATTCGAGACCCTGGACGGGCTGCCGCCAGACCCGCTCCTGGAAATTGGCATCGCCAGGGTGCACCGCGAACGAAGCCGTTCCTCCGAGGCTTTTTTCGCCGACAACGCCAAGCGCTTCCAGAATCAGCAGGCCCTCATCTGCGAACCCGCAACGTATGCCGACGCGGCCGTCGAGCTGCTGGACGATCTCCCGCGCGCCGCGCGCGTACTCGAAGTCGGCCCCGGTGACGGCGATCTGCTGATTCGGCTCGCGGCCCGATGCAATCACGTACACGCGATCGACAACGTACCGGCGATGCTCCAACGTGCCCGAGAACGCATCGCCGCCGAAGCGCTCGGCAACGTCACATTGGAACTGGCGGACTTCGCCTCGCACGAGCGCGCCGATTACCAACTCATTGTCGCCGGGATGGTGGTGCACCACGCGCCGTCTCCGGCAGCGTTCTTCCAACACGCAGCCCAGCAATTGCTCGACGACGGAGCACTGTTGGTGATCGAGCTCTGCGAGCACGATCAGGACTGGGTCAAGGACGCCTGCGGCGACCTGTGGTTGGGATTCGAACCCGATCAGCTGGACGATTGGGCAAACCACGCCGGGCTGGTTTCCGGCGCGAGCCAGTACCTCGCGCAACGCAACGGTTTCCGAATTCAACTACGCAAGTACTACAAGTCTATCCATTAGAAGGAGCCCTCATGGCCCAACAGGACTACAAAGTCGCCGATATCGAGTTGGCCGAATTCGGCCGCAAGGAAATCCGTCTGGCGGAAGCCGAGATGCCCGCATTGATGTCACTGCGCCGTAAGTACAAGGGTGAGCAGCCCCTGGCGGGTGCGAAGATCATCGGTTGCATCCACATGACCGTGCAGACTGCGGTGCTGATCGAAACGCTAAGCGAACTCGGTGCCGAGGTCCGCTGGTCGTCGTGCAACATCTTCTCGACGCAGGATCACGCCGCTGCCGCGACGGCCGCCAGCGGCGTACCGGTGTTCGCCTGGAAAGGCGAAACCGATGAAGAGTACGAGTGGTGTCTGGAGCAGACGATCCTGAAGGACGGCAAACCGTGGGATGCCAACCTGCTGCTGGACGACGGCGGTGATCTGACCCTGATGATTCACCAGAAGTATCCCGAGATGCTCGAACGCATTCACGGCATCAGCGAAGAGACCACCACGGGAGTGCATCGCCTCTACGAGATGATGGCCGAGGATGAACTGAAGGTACCGGTCGTCAACGTCAACGATTCGGTGACGAAATCGAAAAACGACAACCGCTACGGCTGCCGGCACAGCCTGAACGACGCCATCAAGCGCGGCACTGACATGCTGCTGGCCGGCAAGCGTGCGCTGGTGATCGGCTATGGCGACGTCGGCAAGGGATCGTGTCAGAGCCTGCGCCAGGAAAGCATGATCGTGCGCGTGGTCGAGATCGACCCCATCTGTGCCATGCAGGCGTGCATGGACGGCTTTGAAGTGGTCTCGCCGTACCTCAACGGCGACAACACCGGTCGGATCGAGGACATCAATACGGTCCTCATGAGCGATACCGATCTGCTGGTGACCTGCACCGGCAACACCAATGTCTGCGACAGCGCGATGCTGAACTCCATCAAGCGTGGCGCCGTGGTCTGCAACATCGGCCACTTCGACAACGAAATCGACACGGTTTACATGCGCGAAAACTGGCGCTGGGACAAGGTCAAGGATCAGGTCCATCAGATCTTCCGCAGCGACGACCCAGGCGACTACGTGATTCTCCTCTCCGAAGGACGGCTGGTGAATCTCGGCAATGCCATGGGTCATCCGTCGCGGGTGATGGACGGTTCATTCGCCAATCAGGTGCTCGCGCAGATGCACCTCTTCGAGCAGGGCTGGGCCAACCAGCCGGAAAATCAGCGCGCGCCGATCACCATCGAAGTATTGCCGAAAAAGCTCGACGAAGAAGTCGCGCAACTGATGGTCGAAGGCTTCGGGGGTACCATCACCCGCTTGACGCCGGATCAGGCAAGTTACATCAACGTCGAGCAGATCGGGCCGTTCAAGCCGGACAGGTACAAGTACTGAGAACGATGATCAGGGCGCTCTGTATCGCGGTTGCGGTGCTGGCAGTTGGCTTCGCCGCCACTACCTACGTGGCGCTGGAACTGACCGAGGTGGCGACGGTGGAGACCGCCAGCTCCGATAGGAGCGGGCCGCGTCAGACCCGCGTCTGGTACGTCCAGCACGGCGATGCGCTCTATCTGGAGGCCGGCCACCCCGACAATCCCTGGGTGCGCGATCTGGAGCACATGCGGAGGCTAGCGCTTTCGGGCGAAGACATCGGCGGTGAGTATCTATTCCAGCAGAGTTCGAGCGCAGCCGACCATGAACGAATCCGGAAGATGATGCGCGGTAAATACGGTTGGCGTGACTGGTGGATCGGGGTCGTGTTCGACACTTCGCGATCACGACTCATCAAGCTCGAGTCCGCGAAGTAAATCCTGCGGTTTCGGGCTTATTCTGGGGCTGTGGGTAGCTATGTTTCTTGGCTGAAGAACGGCAAACTTCGCTAGCATCACTGGGCTAGCGTATGAAGGACTCCACACTTGAGATCCTCGCTCCTCTCCTAAGCGATCTGCGGGCATATTCTGTTCTTGATGAGGTTCGACCCGCTGCCTTTCACCTTGGTGGTCGAGACTTCGTCCACTTCCACGAAACGCCCCAAGGTCCAGTCGCGGATGTTCGACTTTCCAGGGGCCGCGTACACATGCCAGTATCAACAGATTCGGAACAGGCAGAACTTCTGGAGCGTATTGAACGCCAACTTTCTTCTCTTGAATCACATGGTATTCGCAGGCGCCACGGGAAAAGGGGGCCAGGCATGAACGAGATGGATAACAAGACGATGAAGCGGCGCTAGGGTCTCTCCGATGACCTACCGAGTTGAAATACGCTACTGCACCAAGTGCAAATGGTTGCTTCGATCTGCATGGATGGCACAAGAACTACTTTCCACATTTGAGGATGACATTTCCGAAGTAGCCCTGGTACCAGGCGCCAACGCCGTATTCGAGATCAAAATCAATGGTAGTTTAATCTGGTCGCGCGAAAAGGATGGGGGCTTCCCTGAGATCAAGGTTCTCAAATCGCTCGTCCGGGATGTCGTGGCACCCAACAAGGATCTTGGCCACATAGACCGCAAGTTGGCGGAGTCTGGGAACGAAAACGATGCCTAGGCTCGACACGACGACGTAGCGGACAGAAGGGAACGGAACTGCTTGCTTGGCACGCGACTGCGGAACATGGGCATCAAACGTGAAGATCGGATCGATTGTCATCCACCGCACGAATTCGACAGAATGCTCGAATTCTGGCAACAGACCCTTCACTGAGGTAGATAGGCTCATCGACTTGGGAGCGAACCGGGATCCGTGGAGGTACCCACCGGATGCAGACTTCATGGTGTTGGAGGATCCGGGCGGCAACCTCTTCTGGGTGGTGCAGAAATCCTAGACGGAGGTATACATGAACAGAGATGAAATGGTTTCCGTTGCTGAAAGCTACATCACGGGACTTGGCTCGGGAGATTTCTCGGACGTGCCGTTCGCCGAGGACGTTTCCTACGAAAGCCCACTTACTCCGAGACTCCAAGGCCGGGAGGCAATCGATTTTCTCTCTGGGCTGTTCCCGCTGATGCGAGGTTCCGAGATTCTTCAGCACATCGTCGAAGGAGAATACATCGCCTCGCTGTTCATTCTCCATACGCCGAACGGGAAAACGCACGTATTCGATAAATTCCGTGTTGTCCAAGGCAAGCTGAAGGAAATAAATCCATACTACGATCCCACGGTCCTAAATGAAGCCGTTCGATCGCTATGAATGGTTTGCCTAACAGTTCGTAACAGCGGACGCGCCGTTGCAAACTCGCTGGGCAATACAACGCGATGGCTTCTACGCCTGCCGTGGTCTCAAAGGTCCAAGAACATCAGTCGCACGCATCCCTGTGCCAAACTCGAGCGAGCCCGATTGCGAGAGCGGCATACTACGTCCATCATCCGATCCGGACGATCCATCGAACTCCCCACCTGACCGTCACACCGACAAGGGGCACAGGCTATGGCTCATCGATCACGCGTTTGCGCAGTATTGTTCGACGTAGGCTCGGATTCCTACGAATCTGCTGCGCGGTTCTGGAGTGGCGCTCTGGGACGCACGCTCGCATTCGATCCGGATGAGAAATATACGGCGCTTCGCGGCGACCCGGACTACCTGATCCAGAATGCCGATCCCGGCCACGAGGGCGTCCACATCGACATCGAGACAGATGACGTCGACGCAGAAGTAGCCAGGCTGGAGACACTGGGAGCTCGGAAACGCAACAAGGTCAAAGGCTGGTGGGTCATGATCGCGCCCGGTGGCAATCCGTTCTGCGTGGTACCCGTGCAAAGCAAAACCTGGCCCAAAGGCGCGCTCGAGTGGGAATAGGCAGTGGCGCTCGGGCGCATAGATAGTCATGGATTTTGCACGTGGCCCGCATTCACCAGTGTCTGTGTGGGTCCGTTCATCGGCAGTACATTCTTGCCGCCAACGTTGGTGCCGCGAAGCAGTGCAATCCAGGTAGTCATTAGGTCCTCTATGGCGATCGACGAGCGATGGTGAACGACGATTCGCGTAATGTATGCCAACGGGGACTCACCGGCAGGATCTTTCGTTGGATGAGATCCGCAAGCGAATGCAGCAAGCGAGCTAAGGGGGTAACAACGTGCGTGTGACGCGACTATGAAAGCAGCAATAGATCTAATGGAACTCGAATCGAAATCGGGCCAGCACTTTCCTGAACCGTTCCGCAGTACCCTTGGGCCCTATGAAGGGAGAGCACTCGGGGACTATTTCGGCCTGACGCACTTCGGCGCGGCCGTGGACATCCTGCCCCCGAATTCTCAATCGGCGCTGCGCCATTGGCACACCAAGTCGGATGAGTTGGTCCTGATGCTCGAAGGCGAGCTGACCCTGATCACCGACGCTGGGGAAACGTTGCTCAAACCCGGGATGTGCGCCGGGTTCAAGGCGGGTGTGGACAATGGCCATCACCTGGTCAATCGTTCAACCTCGGCGGCAAAATTCTTAGTCATAGGAACGAGAATCACCGGCGATGAGGTTCACTACCCTGACGACGATTTTCAGTGGTTGGTTGAGAAAGACGGATCCTGGTGCGCGGCACGGAAAGACGGAACCAGATACTGAACCGGAGGTGCCTCGATGAATCCATGGAACGAAGTAGTGGATAGCTTCAGGATAAGGTCGAAACGCTTCGAGGCGGCGAAGTTGATCAGCGACGGACGCATCGGCGCTCGTGCCAACCGCGGCCGCATCCTTGCACAAGAGAAAATCGACGCGCTGATCTGGGGCCTGGGTCATGAGAGCCCCGTCGTTCGCCGCTGCTGCCTCGAATTCCTCGATCAACACCCGAATGACGCAGCAATTCTCCATATCGTCAACTGCCTGGACGATCCCGTCCCCCGGGTGCGCTGGCACGCGGTACACGCGCTGATGTGTGATGCATGCAAACCCGGAGCATCGTATCTGTCGGGAGATGCTCTGGATCGTGTTCGAGCGACGGCTGCCAGCGACCTTAATCCGAAGGTAAGACGTCAGGCGAAGCAGGGCCTCTATCTTAGCCGGTGAGTTCCGTTACGAACTCGTCCGGCCGGGGGCTGATGGTACCGTGCACGGAGCCCTCCACCATTCCGAGCGTAGCCCAGGTCTGAAAGCCCAGGATCGACAGCAGTTCAGGTGAGCACTTCGCGATGACTTCGGGCGCGAGCGACAGGGTGAAATTCTCCTGCTGGCGCAGGAACGGCCGACAGAAATACGAAAGAATTCCCACCCGCGACTCGTCCGTGGTGTTCGCGCCGGTGCCGTGCCACAGCCGGCCATCGAAGACCATCGCCGTACCTGCCGGTCCGACCGCCGCAATCGAGCGCGCTGGGTCAACCGGTTCGGTCGGCGTTTCCTCTCGATGGCTGCCGGGCACGATCCGGGTCGCGCCGTTTTCCTCGGTAAAGTCGGTGAGCATCCACATGACGTTGGCCACGACCGGATAAGCGGTGCCCAGCGGCATGTAGCCCTGGTCTGAATGCAGCGCCATAGGCACACCTCCCGTGCCCGCGATGTTGGCGGTGAACGACGACAACAGCACATCATTGCCGAGCCGCTCGTCGCCCAGTACATGTTTCATCAGCGTCTGCGTGAGATCTTTCATCACGATCGAGCGAAAAATCTCGCCTTTGTTGATCAGGTTCCAGATGCGCTGATTAGGGCCGTCCCGCCCGATCGATTCGCGCGACTGCGGCGTCCTGCCACTCCCATCCAAAAAGGCATGATCGCAGTCACGTTCACCAGCAGCCTGTGATTCGATTCTCGCCCTCGCCTCCGCGAGTTCCTCGGGTGAGAGCGCATCTGCGACGCGGGCGAAACCGTACTCGGCCAGGTTTGCTTTGGCTTCTTCGAGATCCGTGGTCAGCGGAGGAAGAAGATCGCCCACGGCCGGTCAGTTCCGCAGGTCGAAGCTGATGTACAACTCCGGCAGGTTACGCAGGATGAAGCTCGCTTCGGCTTCCGGGTCGGCGTGTCCCGGCGTGAGCTTGATGTTGTCCATGTGCTCGAGCAACGCTGGGAAACCAAGATTCAGCTCCTGACGGGCCAACGGCGCGCCGGGGCAATGATGCACGCCGGAGCCGAATGCCATCTGCATGCCGGCCTTCTCGCGTTGCAGATCCACGGCGTCGGGATTCTCGAACTGGCGCTCGTCTCGATTCGCGGCACCGTAGCGCAACATGATCATCTCACCCTCCTTGAGCGGATAGCCGCCAAGTTCCGTGTCCTTGGTGACCAGTCGCGGCAGTCCCTGCACGGGCGCCTCCAGCCGCAACGCCTCCTCGACGAAGGTTTTAGTCAGCTTGGCGTCAGCACCGCGCAGCTGGTCCTGCAGTTCCGGATTCTGGACCAGCAGCAACATGCCCCAGCCGAACGTACTGGTGGTGGTTTCATGGCCCGCGACCAGGAACTGGTTGAGGATGCTCAGACATTCCCCGTGTGTAAGTAGCCGGTCTTCTTCCTCCAGTTTGCTGGTGCCAAGGATGGTGATCATGTCGTCCCGCGGATCTTGGCGCCGTTCCTCGATCACGCGCACGAGCATCTTCTGCAGATCGAGCGCGATCTGCGCCCGGCGGACCATTTCGTCCGGACCGATCGGTGTCAACCGCAACCCGGACGCCGCGGCGGTCGCCGCGTCGTAGAAGAATTCTCGATCTTCCTCGGGAATGCCGAGCCGATCCGAAATAATGCGCAGCGGCACCGGAAACCCGAACGCCTCCATGAAGTCGATCTCGGTCGCATCGCCCAGGCTCGCGATCGTTTCATCGATCACCGCCTGAACGGCGGCTTCCTGGCTCTTGATCCGCGAGGCGGTGAACAGCTTGCTGACCAGTGAGCGGTACTTCGTGTGTTCCGGCTCATCGAGCGTGAGCATGGTCGGCGGCAGCACGATCATCTCTTCGTTGATGCGGACGAGCTCTTGCTGGACGTCCTCGGGTGCGGCCGCAAACTGCATCTGCTGGGCGCCACCGAGAAATTCGTCGAACTTGCTGGAATAGGTCTCGGTGTCTCGAATTGCTTCGCGCAGCAGGTCGTAGCGCGTCACCACGTGGATATTCATCCCAGGGGCCAAGTACACGGGGGCGTGATCGCGCAGCCGACCGTAGGCCTCCCAAGGATCCTTTAGGGTCGGCACGTCGAACAGTTGGATGTCCGAGAGATCTACGGCGCTGGTGCTCATGGTGAACTCCTCACAGTGTGCGTATTCTTCGACGTCGAGCCGCAAAGATAGCAAACCTGACGATGGGCAACACCAGTGGAATTCCAGAGTATCTGGCCGGGAACCGCGCAGCCTGGCAGGAAGCCGCCGCGGAATACGTCGCGCCCGCCGAGCAGAATTGGGGGGGTGAGCCGACCTGGGGAATCTGGGGTATACCCGAGCAGGACCTGCGCCTGTTGCCCGACGACCTCACGGGGCAGCGTTGCATAGAGCTCGGGTGCGGTACCGGGTATGTCTCCGCATGGCTGGCCCGACGCGGCGGCGAACCCGTCGGCATCGACCCGACCCCGAATCAGCTGACAACCGCACGACGGATGCAGCACCGCATCGGACCCGAGTATCCGTTGATTGAAGGCTTCGCGGAGTGCCTGCCATTTCCAGACGACTGCTTCGACTTTGCAATATCCGAATACGGCGCGGCGTTGTGGGCGGACCCGTACCGGTGGATTCCGGAGGCGGCACGTGTGCTGAAGCCCGGGGCGCAGCTGGTGTTCTACACCAATGCCTCACTGGTCGTGCTTTGTACGCCGGACGACCCCGACGACGAGGAACGACCGACTGAAGATCGTCTACTGCGCCCCTACCTGGGGATGCATCGAACGCAATGGAAGGACTCGCCCGGACAGACCGAATTCCACCTGCCCCATGGCAAGTGGATTGAATTGCTGCGCGACAACGGTTTCGAGGTGGAGCGCCTGCTTGAACTTGGCGCGCCACCGGGCGCAACGACCCGGTACCCCTGGGCTGACGCCCAATGGGCGCAATCCTGGCCCACCGAGGAAGCCTGGGTCGCCCGCCTGCGCGCATAGGACGCATAGCAAAGGGATCACAGGAAAAAGGGATGTTCAAAGAACCCGACCGACGCCGAATCTATCTGATGCGTCACGGTGAAGCCGCCTACCTCCGCGAGGATGGCACCGTCGTGGATGACACGCGCGTCGTCCCGTTGACCCCGTTCGGCCGTGACCAGGCGCACCGCCAGGCGGAGCTGCTCGCGGGCGTGGAGTTCGACCGGGCCGTCTGTTCCGGATTACCACGCACTCGGGAAACTGCCGGGATCGTGTTGCGTGGGCGCGATGGCCCAACCCTGGAGATCGTCGAGCCGCTGGAGGAAATCCAGGGCGGAGACCGACACGAACCGGAGGACCTGGGGGCGTGGATCCAACACATTGCCAACCCCTGGGCGGATGCCGCCAAACCCGGTGCGCGCTTCATCGGCGGGGAACTTTTCAGCGACTTTTCGGACCGGGTGATTCCGGCGTTCCAGGCGCTGGTAGCCCAGCAGGACTGGCGCTGCCTGCTGCTGGTTCTGCACGGTGGGGTCAACCGGCTGCTGTTGAACCACGTAATGAACCTGCCGCTGGGAGGCACCCTGACCGTCGAGCAGGACACCTGCTGCATCAACATCATCGATCTGGACATGGAAGATGGTGCGGTTGTGCGCTATCTGGTGCGGGCGATCAACATCACCGGCTACAATCTGAGCAAAGCCGGCATACACCTCACGGACATGGAGCGCGCCGCTAAGCGTATGGCAGCCCAGATCAGCTCTCGGCCAGAATGAACTGGTCGAATGGCGGACTGCCAGACTGCGGTGCTAAACAGGGGGAAGACTATGAAATACGTCAATCTGGGTGAGACCGGCATCAGCGTCTCGCGACTCTGCCTCGGCATGATGACCTACGGCTCCACCGACTGGCGCGATTGGGTGCTGAACTACGACGACGCGCGACCGTTCGTCGAACGTGCTCTGGACGCCGGTATCAACTTCTTCGACACCGCCGACGTCTATTCCAACGGTGCTTCCGAGGAGGTGCTCGGACGCGCCCTCAAGGAGCTGAGTGTGGATCGCGACGATGTGGTAATCGCCACCAAGTGCTTCGGCGGAACCCACGACAGAAGCCGCAATCGCTGGGGCCTGTCACGCAAGAACGTCATCGCCTCGTGCGATGCATCCCTGGCACGTCTTGGTACGGACCATATCGACCTGTATCAGATTCACCGGTTCGATCCGAACACGCCCCTCGAAGAGACCATCGACGCCTTGGACAGCCTGGTTGAGTCCGGCAAGGTCCGCTACCTCGGCGCCTCCAGCATGTTCGCCTGGCAGATGGCGAAGTACCTGTTCACTCAGGATGCGCGCAGCCGTGCCCGATTCGTGAGCATGCAGAATCACTACAACCTCCTCTATCGCGAAGAGGAACGCGAGATGAATCCGCTCTGTGAGGACCAGGGGGTTGCGTTGATTCCCTGGAGCCCCTTGGCGCGCGGTTACCTGGCACGCACCGGCGAGACGTTGAAAGATACCGTGCGCGCCAATTCGGATGACTTCACCAATCTTCTGTATCGCGATTCGGACATCGAAATCGTTGACCGCAACGCCGCAACCGCCGCCCGACTAGGGGTGAAACCAGCGCAGACGGCGCTCGCCTGGCTGCTGTCGAAACCCGCCGTGACAGCGCCGATCATTGGCGCCTCGAAACTGGAGCACCTAGACGACGCCATTGCCGCCGTCGAGGTGGAGCTTGCCGATGACGACATCGCGCAGCTGGAGGAGCTTTACCGGCCGCGCGCAGTCGCTGGGCACGCATAGCAGCCAATGAACGTCGAATGTTAGGCTAGCTCGTGAAGGGTGACTGCGCCGGGAGGAGGACACGACATGTTACTGAATTCGTTGAGCGTCGATCGGGCCGAGTTCGAACGCGGAACCGGCTGGACGCTGAAGCCTGAAGGCGCCTGCAAGGGCGACGTCTGCATTCCGCTACCCGATCCCATGGCGGAGCAGATCGATGTAGAAGCGACCGCCAGCGCCATGGGTCTGCCACTGGTGGCCGCGCCCGAGCACAATCTCTGGGCGCTGGGTCCAGAGTCGATCGGCTCGCGCGCGCTGACCAGCGCCGAAGCGCCGAACCTGCGACTACCCGATCTCGAGGGCAACGAATTCGAGCTGTCCAGCCTGCGCGGACAGAAGATCGTGGTGTACGCCTGGGCGCCCTACTGAGGCTGCTCTCGATCCCTGCCCGTGTGGCAGGAATTACGCAACGAACTGCATCCGAAAGGCCTGGAAATCGTCACCGTCGGCATGGACGCGCTGGGCGCGGACGGCTGTCGGGAGTTCATCGAGGCGGCAAAGCCGGAGCATCCTTCGCTGATCGACCGGCATCACGTGCTGGCCGAGCTGTTCGGGGTGGTGAACATCCCACAGAGCATCTGGATCGACGAACAGGGAATGATCGTTCGGCCCGCCGAAACGGCGCCGGAGCCCCCGGATCCCGACCGCGCACCGAGCATGGAACTGCCCGCCGAAATGCCGCAGCACTTCGTCGAGATGATGGGTGAAGCCGCTAAGATCCAGCAGGACCCGGAGTCCTACCATGCGGCGCTGCGTGACTGGGTCGAGAACGGCGCAGACAGCCAGTTTGCACTCTCGCCCGAAGCTGTCGTTGCACGTTCCCGACCCCGCAACGAAGAGATTTCCCGTGGCCATGCGCACTTCGAACTGGCTGCCCAGCTGGAGATCGACGGCCACCACGATGCGGCGATCGAGCACTTCAAAGACGCCCACCGCCTGGTTCCCGAAAGCTGGACGTTCCGTCGCCAGGCCTGGTCGTTGGAGCAACCCATCGAAGGACCGATGGCGCGTTTCTGGCAGGGGCCGTCGGATGAAGATCCTGGCAGCTGGCCCTACGCAGGAGACTGGGTCTCAGACATTCGTGCGGTCGGTGCGGAGAACTATAACGAGCCCTGGACACCCTGACCCGCGGGTCAGCGTTCGTCCAGCGCGAGTGCGGTGACGGCGAGGGCCGTCGCCGCGCGGTGTTCCTTGCGCACGGCGCTCCCAGCGGTTTGCCAAGCTCTCCGGCCAGCGTTTCAATCTGCATGGCGGTCAGGCCGAGGGCCTCGGCGGCAATCGAAAACGCTTCGACAGGCAGATTTCCCGGACCGCCATGCTGATGTCCTTGGCCATAGCAGGACCCTCCTCTGTTTCAGCTTAATCTGCAGGCACCGGCCTGATTAGAACAATATATTTGTCTAGACAATAATATTGTTCTATAGTCAAAGCTCGTCAGCCGAAAATGTCCGGGACACCCGATGCATCAAGCCGTCCACCGGCTCAGCGAGCCGCAACAGATTCAGGCGCTCGCCCACCCACTGCGCCTCGACGTCATCGCCGCCCTGCGCGAACCCGACTCCGCGGCTGGTGTCGCCCGCCAGATCGGCCGACCCCGTCAGCAGGTCAACTACCATCTGAAAGAGCTGGCGCGTGTAGGGCTGGTGACGCCGGCCGGCGAACGGCGCAAGGGCAACTTCATCGAGCAGCTCTATCAGGCGGTAGCACGTCGCTTTGTCGTGTCGTCACGATTTACCTGGAACCAGGAACAGCTCGAAGCTACGTTGCGCGATCAGGTCGCACTGGCCCAGCTCACCGAACTGGGCGAACGGCTGCAACGCGATGCGGCCCGCCTGATCGACGCCGCCATGATGGACGGGACCGAGATTCCCAGCGTATCGGCCGTCGCCGAAGTGCGCTTCGAAAACGAAACCGCCCGAGCCCGGTTTCTCGAAGAATACATGGACGCGCTGCAGAAGCTGTTGAACAAACATGGCGGAACGAAGGGTGAGGCTTTCCGGGTCACGTTTGCGGCCTATCCGGAACTGGAGGACGCCTAATGGAAGATGGATTCGAAGCGACGTTCGTGGTGGACCTGGCGATTGATGAGGTGTGGGAGGCGATCACCTCCCCGTCGCCTCACGTTGGCGCCGAAGCCGGGCCAATGCGCTACCTGATTGCAGGGTTCCCGGCGTTCGGTGCGGATCACGCACCGGGGACGCTGGCCACGGAACTGGAGGTGGACCCCGGCCGGTTACTGCGCGTGCACAAGGACGAGGAACCCTGTGCCGGCACGGAAATCGCCATCGTCCTGGAGAATGCCGAAACCGGCACCCGCGTGACCGTCGTTCAATCGGGCTTCGGGCCGTGGCTGAAGAGCGTTCGCGACACCTTCGAGGCCCATTGGCTGCAGATCGTGCATGACTTGCGGCTGTTCATCGAACGCGGCATCCGGGTCCCGGGCACCGCCTGGGGCGCGGACCTCGGTGCTACGACCAAACAGCACCCGTTGGGGTTGGAGATTACGGCAGTGACCCAGGGTGCCTACGCCGAGCGCCTGGAAATGCAGCCCGGCGATCTGCTGTTGACCCTGCGCAACATCCGGGTACACGACATCCAGCAACTCTGGACGATTCTCGCGCTTTCGACGCCTGGCGACGAGACCGAGGCAAGCTGGGCACGAGGTCGTGACGTGCTGTCAGCCAGCGCTACGCTTTAACGCGTAGCGAAAGCGCCGCAAAGCCAAAGGGCGGCAACGTGACGAGACCGCCGGTTTCGGTCTCTGCCAAGGGATCGAACGCCTCGGCCTGCACGACATCCGGCTCCATGGGGTCGTCACGTCGTGGTGACCCAACCACCTGAAAACGGGACGACCTGACCCACGATGAAATTGCTCTTGTCCGAGGCGAGGAACAGCGCCAGTTCCGCGCTCTCCCAACTTTCGGCGACCCGTCTGCTGGGTACATTACGCGCCAGATGTTTCTGGAATCGTTCCGAAGCGACCAGATCGTCGGGGTAATATGCTTCGTTGCTCACGTAATTCTGCGCGATCGCATTGATCTGCACGTTGCCCGCCGCAAACTCCAGTCCAGCGGCGCGAACGAAGGCATTCTGGGCGCCACGCGCTGCGCAGTAGGCCGCGGAACCCGGAATGCCACGCAGTGGTGCGGCACTGGTCACCGCCACGATCTTGCCGCCGCCGCGCGCTTCCATCGCCGGCGCGGCGGCGCGAACCAACCACATCAACGGATCCACCATGGTCGCGAACAGCGCCCGCCAACGATCATCGTCGATGTCGGCGACCGGCGTACTGGTCGGATCGCGGGCCAGATTCGCGATCACAACGTCCAGGTCACCCGCTTCTTCCAACATTGTCGCGACCTGCGCCGCGCTGTGGATGACGCCGTTCACCCGCGTGACCTGCGCGCCCTCCGCTTCGAACAGCTCGGCGACGGCCGGGCCCATGTAATCCTCGGCCTGGGTCACCAGCACCCGCCGGCCTTCCATTCGATTACCCATCCTCCACTCCTTCGATCCGTCAGCGAGGTCCGTTAGCTGATCCGTCAGTGTTGAACGACCCGCCCCTTCATCCAGTTGTTGCTGTCGTGAAAATCGGCGACCACGTTGCCCGGATGAACGAGTGCATCGAACAGTGGTCGATCCTCATCGGCCAGCGTCATCTCGAGAACCGGCAGCGCATCTTCGAGGTGTTCGAGGGTTCGCGGTCCGTAGATGGGGGCGGTGACCAGCGGCTGATCCTTGACCCATAGCAACGCAAGCGCAGCGGTGGAGAGCTGGCGCTCGGCGGCCATGCGCGCAACCTCCGCCACTACTTCCAGGCCCCTGGGCGTCACGCGCGTTTCGAATCGTGCACCCCAGCGGTCCGCCCGGGAACCGTCGGGCTTGAGGTTGTCCGCTGTGTAGCGGCCGGTCAATACGCCGCCGGCGACCGGGGACCACGGCAGCACTGCGAGATCGTAGCGCTCGCACAGAGGGAGCAGCTCGTTTTCGATGCGCCGATCGAGCAGGTTGTAGGGGGGCTGCTCGCTGACATAGCGATTCAAGTGCAGCTTCTCGCTGATCGCCAACGCTTCCATCACCACCCAGGCCGGGTGCGTGCTGGCACCGATGTAGCGCACCTTGCCGGCGCTAATCAGGTCATCGAATGCGCGCAGCGTCTCATCCTGAGGGATGTCCAACGCGGCACGATGCAATTGATACAGGTCGATGTGCTCGACCTCGAGCCGACGCAGTGATGCTTCGCAGGCCTCGATGATGTGCAGGCGCGACCCGCCGCGTTGGTTCGGCCCCGGCCCCATCGGGCTGAATACCTTGGTAGCCAGCACCACGTCGTTGCGCGCACCGCTCAGGCGCAATGCCTTGCCGACGATGCGCTCGCTCTCCCCGGCGTTGTAGACATTTGCGGTATCGATGAAGTTGATACCCGCGGCCAGTGACCGCTCCACGATAGCAATGGACTCAGACTCGTCGGTCGGCCCACCAAAGTTCATGGTGCCCAGGCACAGCGGAGAAACCATCACTCCGCTCCGGCCCAATCGTCGGTATTGCATCTACTCTCCCCGGCCCCGCAACGCGCGCATCGCGTCAAAGATCGCTATTCTGTGCGCATCCGTGGGCCACTTACAACGCGATGAAACGGTTCGAGGCATTGACCGTCGCCAGACATGACTGACCACGCCTCATTGATGCGCAACCTGATCGGCAAGCGCCTGCTGATCGTGACCGGTAAGGGTGGGGTCGGCAAGAGCACCATCGCCGCAGCGTTAGCCGCCGAAGCCGCGCGTCGCGGCCGACGCGTCCTGCTCGCCAGCCACACGCGCATCGAGGGCCCGCATCCCTGCTTCGGAACCACCATGTCCTACAAACCCGTGCGCCTGACGGAGAATCTGTACCTGTCCAGAATCGACGCCCGGGATGCTCTGAAAGAATACGTGCACCGGACCCTGCCACTGGGCCAGTTTTACGACTGGTTTCTGGACGGCAAAGCGTTCGCCCATTTCACTGAAGCCACGCCGGGATTCGACGATCTGTTGTGTCTGGGCAAGGTCTACGATCATGTCACGGGGCCCGACGCGTTCGACCTGGTGGTGCTCGACGCCCCGTCGACCGGTCACGCTGCGCTGATGCTGCGCGTCCCGGCAGTGACCTGTGCCGCGGTGGCCACGGGACCCTTACACCACAACGCGCTGAAGATTCGATTGTTGCTGGAGGGCTCACGTACCGAGGTCGTGCTCGTCGCTCTGCCGGAGGAGATGGCATTGCGCGAGGCCCAGGAATTGGGCGACCACATCACGACCGAGCTCGACATGTCGGTAGCGGCGTTGGTCCTGAACCGCATCGTGCCACCGCGGTTCGACGACTCGGAAATCGATGCCTTGAGTGCACTGCCAGAGGGCTCACCCGCACTGCAGCGAATCACCCGTGCCGCCCGCGAGCGCCACGCCCTGGCGGTGCTTCAAGCTCGCTATGAAACGACCTTCGGCCCGGCCGCGCCACGGCTACGGGTACCCCACATCATTCAACAGCAGTTCGACGGGCCGGCACTGGTCGACCGGGTCGCGGATCATCTGTCCGAAAGAAATCCCGACGGATGAACGACCCGACCGCGTTCGACCCGCTGCCCCTGGTGCGCGATGCGCGGCTGATCGTCTGCTGCGGCAGTGGCGGAGTCGGCAAAACCACCATGGCCGCAGCATTAGCCGTGCTGGCTGCCCGGCAGGGGCGCCGCGCGCTCGTGCTGACGATCGATCCGGCCCGGCGGCTCGCCCAGGCGTTGGGTCTGGAGACTCTCAGTCACGAGCCACAGCAGATTGCGCTGCAAGCCCCGGGAACGCTGGCTGCGATGATGCTGGACAGTAAGCACACCTTCGACGGCCTGATCGAAAAATACACGCCGAGCGCGGAGGTACGGGACGCCATATTTGGCAATGCCTACTACCAGCACCTGTCCACCTCGCTCGCGGGTTCGCGGGAATTCATGGCGATGGAGAAGGTCTACGAGCTTGCCCAGGATGGCCGCTATGATCTCCTGATCGTGGATACGCCGCCGGCGCAGCACGCGCTCGACTTTCTCGACGCCCCACAGCGGCTTCTCGATCTGTTTGACGGGGCTTTCGTCAAGCTCCTGGTGCAGCCCTACCGGATGGCCGGGCGTCTCGGGTTTGAGGTCTTCCGCCGCTCATCCGATCGCTTCCTGAAGGTGTTCGAAAAGTTGACCGGCTACGAGGTGCTGGCTGATCTGTCGAATTTCTTCCTGGCTTTTTCGGGCATGTTCGATGGCTTCAAGGAGCGATCGCGGCAGGTCATGCGGATGCTGCGCCAATCAGATACCAGTTTCGTCCTGATCTGCGCACCGGAATCAGGCAGCCTCAGCCAGATCGACGGCTTCTTCAAACGGCTGAACGACGACGACCTGCCGATCGGCGGATTGATCGTTAATCGGGTGCATCGGGCCGAAGCGATCGATGATCCGGCCAGCTACAGGCTATCAGCCGGGGACCTCGAACTGCTGGCGGAGATTCCGGGCCATCCGGACAAGCGGCCGCTGGTCGAGCGCCTGACAGAAACCTATCGCGACCACGTGATGCTGGCGGTGCTGGATCAGGCGGCGATCGCATCGACGCAGATTGCGGTCACGACCCCAGTGATCACGATCCCGCACTTCAACCGGGATCTACACAGTATCGAGGACCTGGAAGCGGTCGCTGGCGTACTCGAGGGTCATTGAGCGGCAAACGTGCGCGCCAGACCATCGGCCAGGCCGATGCACGGCTGCCAGCCAAGCAGAGGCTTTAGCCGCTGGTCGCGAACGACCCAATCCTCGTGAAACAGCTCGCGCAGTTTGCCCGGGGTCAACATCGGCGCGCGAGGGGTCAGCCAACCGAGCACGAGGTTAGCGTAGCCAGGGATCAACATCAGGCCATGAGGCAGCGGTAGCTTCACGATCCGGCGCCCGAACAACGCACTCACCACACCGATGACTTCGTCCCAGTTGTACCCTCCAGGCATGCCGTCATCCAGTTCGAACACGCCCGACGCCGCCGGCGCGCCAAGCCAACCGAGCATCGCATCGACCAGATCGTCGACGTAGATCAGCGAAAAACGGCCCGCGTGGCCCGGCACGGTCGCCAATCCACGCCGCATGCCATCGAGGGTTGGGCGGAGCTCCTTGTCTCCCGGGCCGTACACGGCCGGTGCCCGGTACGCACTCCACTGAAGGTCGTCCGTTGCCTCGAGAATCTGTTCCGCGGCGCGTTTGCTGCGCGCGTAGTGGGATAGTTGTGGCTCCCGCGCGGTCAACGACGACAGCAACAGAATGCGCGGTTTCGTCGGGCAACGCCGCGCGGCTTCGGCAACGGCCGCTGTGCCAATCACATTGACGCCCTCGAAGTCGGCATAACGCGCGCCCCGCACCGCGCCCGCACAGTGGATCAGCGCATCGGCATCCGCCAGCAGTCGGTCCAAGCCGGCGGGATCGTCCAGGGCAGTGAGCAGCCATTCGACACCCTCGGCGGCCGCCATCGGGCGACGGGTGAGCGCCCGGATTCGATGGCCCTCCTCACCGAGACGTTGCAGCAACCGGCAACCGATGAAGCCGGTGGCTCCGGTGACGGCGACAAGCTGGGATTTCTGCATGGGCTCCTCGGGGACCGGAGCCGGGAGGGAAGGCCGGCCCGATCAGGAAGACATGGCGCGCAACAGGTGCTCGCCTTGAGAGCCCAGCGAGGCTGTATAGTCGCGTTTCGCCTTGGATCGAGACGGCTTACCCGACGACGTCCGCGGCAAGGCGTGTGCATCCACCAGCTCTACCTCGCAGTCGATGCTGAACTCCGCTCGAATGTTGGACTGAATCCGTTGTTGAAGGTCATCGCGTCGCTTGGGATTGCACTCACGGCACTGGATGAGCATGACTGCCCGCTCGCCCATTCCGTTATCCATCGAGAACGCCATGGCATCGCCGGTTCTCACGCCAGGCTGGCGCTCCGCCACGTATTCCAGGTCGTGGGGCCAGAAATTGCGGCCATTGACGATGATGATGTCCTTCTCCCGGCCGGTCACGACCAATCGGCCCGATACGGTGTAGCCAAGATCACCGGTGTTCAACCAGCCATCTTCGGTAAGCACCTCCGCCGTCGCGACCGGCTCGTCGAGATACCCCTGCATCACGCTATCTGTTTTCACCCAGACCGTCCCTATCTCACGGTCGCGCAAGCGTCGCCCGTCCTGATCCTGTATCTGCAGCCGGATACCCGGCAAAGGCGCACCGCAATCAACAAATTCCCGCACCGCCAGGCGGCCACGGTTGGCCTCCGACACTTCGGCTGCAAAGCGCTCGTCAACACAGCGATCGCGGTCGACGTGGTCGACAGCCGCACCGATGCCGCGTTGCCCGAAGCTGATCGCGAGGCCCACCTCGGCCATGCCGTAACACGGCAGGAACGATTCGCGCTGGAAGCCACTGCCCTGGACCGCATCGACGAACGCGTTCAACGCATCCGGGCGAATCATTTCCGCTCCGACGCCCGCCACGCGCCACTTGTCGAGCTTGAACTTGCCACCGTTACCGGTCCGCAAGCGGCGCGCGCACAATTCGTAACCAAAGGGCGGTCCGAACGAAATCGTTGCCTGGGTCCGGTCCATGAGGGTCAACCACAGGCGCGGACGCATCGCAAACTCGCGGGTGCCAAGGTAGGCAACGGGCACCTGCGCGGCGACCGGCACCAGCAGTTTCCCGACCAATCCCATGTCGTGATAGAACGGTAGCCAGGAGAAGAAGCGATCATCGGGCGTCAGGCCCAGGCCATCGCGGATGATCGCTTCCAGATTGCACATGACGGCGCGCTGGGTGATGACCGCGCCCCGCGCCACCCGCGTACTACCCGACGTGTACTGCACGTACGCCACATCATCGCGGTGTACGATCGGCAACGCCCCTTCGATCGGATCGACTCGATCGAACTCGTCCACGGTGCCGACAAACTCGAGGTCGAGGGTGCGCGATGCGTCGCGCAACAGATCGATGAATTCCTCGGTCGCGAATGCCGCACGCGATTTGGAACTTTCGATCAGGAAGTTGAGTTGTTGGAGGTAGCTGTCCTTGCCGCCCAGGGTAACCGTCGCAGGCATGGGCACGGGCACGAGACCCGCGTACTGACAGGCGAAAAACATCATCGCGAATTCCGGCCGCGTTTCCGCGACGATCGCAATGCGTTCGCCTTTACTGACGTTCAAAGCAAGTAACCGACGCGCGATGGACTGTGCCCGTTCCCTGAGTTCCTGGTATCTCAGTTCCCGGTATGCATCGCCACGACCATCGAAAAATGTCATGCCATGCACGCCAAGGGCCGCATGATCCAACGCTTCAGTTAGGGAGGAAAAATCCCCTGGTCGCCAATTTTTGTCTTCTGTTACCTGTTCTACGTTATGGGCTGACCCATCTATCACAAACACACACTCAAGTTGTTATATTTAGAGACTTCCCGCGACACACACGCTGCGGGCACCTCTTCCCCTGAGACCAACCGGATTAATCAGATAATTCGGCTGTTACTTGAGCTCTATCCGCCCCTTAAGGAGCTATAATTTTCGCCGGCTATTATACCGATGGGACCTAAGAGGTAAATCGTTACTTTGGGCATCAAAATTGAACCCGTTCGCACTCCGAAGGATCGTAAGCGGTTCATACGGGTCCCTTGGCACGTCTACGAGCGCGATTCCAATTGGGTGCCACCCCTGCGAATCGACCGCCAACAGCACCTTTCGCCGAAAGCGCCGCATTTTCAGCACCTGGACTGGCAAGGTTGGATCGCCACTCGGGACAAGCAGCCGGTCGGCCGGATAAGCGCTCAGATCGACCGTTTGTGCAGCGAGGTTGGCCGCCCGGAACTCGGCTATTTCGGCATGCTCGAGGCCATTGACGACGCGGACGTGTTCGGAGCGCTGTTCGACGTGGCCGAAGGCTGGCTCAAGGAACAGGGCAAAACGACCATCGCCGGTCCCTTCAATCTGAACATCAATCAAGACATCGGATTACTCATCGATGGCTTCGACACCCCGCCCTACTTCCTGATGCCCCACGGTCAGCCCTACTACGATGGGCACGTAGGCCGACTCGGCTACGAGAAAGCGGTCGATCTGCTCGCCTACGAAATCGACCCCGATTTCGAGCTGCCCAGGGTCATGCGCGCCATTCAGAACCGCCTGAAGGAGCGTATTTCGATTCGCTACCTCGACCGCAAACACATCGACCGCGACCTCGAAATCATGCGCGACATTTTCAACGATGCATGGTCGAAGAACTGGGGCTTTGTGCCGTTCACCGAAGAGGAATTTCGGGCGATCGGGCGCGAGATGTTGCTGGTGGTGAAGGATGACTTCATCACGATCGCCGACTACGACGGCCGGCCCTGTGCGTTCCTCGTCGTGCTGCCCAACCTCAACGAAGCGATTCACGACCTGAACGGCCGGCTGACGCCATTTGGCTGGCTGAAACTGCTGTGGCGACTGAAGGTCCGCTATCCACGCAGCGGACGCGTGCCGCTGATGGGCGTCCGTCGCGAGTATCACAACACCCGCCTCGGGCCCGGGCTGGCGATTGCCGTGATCGAGGTCGGCCGGGCCGCGAGCGTGAAGGCCGGGATCAAGAGCCTGGAAATGTCCTGGATCCTCGAGACCAACCAGGGCATGCGCAACATCATCGACGCCATCGGCGGCGTCGAAAACAAACGTTACCGCATGTACGAAAAACAGCTCATCTGAACCGACTCTGAACTGATGAACAGTAATGCGCCCAGCCTCGTGCTGTTGGCCGGCGACCGCGGCGGAACCGACCCCCTGGCTGGCTACCACGGCGTTTCGAGCAAGGCGCTGGTACCCATTGACGGCGAGCCCATCATTCTGCGGGTCATGCGGACACTCGAAGAATCGACATTCCGGGAACGCCTGCTCATTGGGCCGCGTCGGGAAACCCTCGACGGGGCACCCGAGCTTCGCGCGCAAATCGATGCGCAAGGCTGGCGCTGGTTGCCCCCAGCGGCTTCGCCTGCCGCAAGCGTCGCGACGGCCCTTACCCAGGTTGAACACGCGGCAGGGGTGCTGGTCACCACGGCAGACCACGGACTGCTGAGCGCATCGCTGGTCGACGAGTTCCGCACTGCTGCTACCGCCACCGGCGCGGCCCTGGCGATCGGTTTCGTCCGCCATCGGGACGTAATGACAGCCTTCCCCAATGGACGACGCACGGGCTGGGGATTTGCGGACGACCGCTACTGTGGCTGCAACCTGTACTTCTTCGCCCGCACCGAAGCAAAGGCCGTGGCGGAGCTCTGGTGCACCCTCGAGAGCGAGCGCAAGAAACCGTGGAAAGTTATCCGGCTGCTGGGAGCCGGCGCGCTGTTGAAGTTTCTCACCCGTCGTCTGACGCTGAGCGATGCCCTGGGCCTCCTCGGCGCGCGCGCCGGCGCAGACATTGCACCGGTACTGCTATCGAACCCAGCGGCTGCGATCGACGTCGACAGCATCGCCGACTGGCAATTGGTCGACCGCCTGATCAGGGCCGGCTGAGTTCGAATTCACGGCATTCCTGTGCAACCACCTTGCCCGCCCGGTGCGCGTACTCACTGACTTCAACACGCCAACCGCTGCCCGTTCGGCTGATCCGGTAGCCGTTGTAGCCGCCGCGACCCAGTCCCACCAGCGATGCCGACGGCGCTGCAACAACCACCATGTCGCCCTGGGAGGTGGAAACCACATCGATCCTGCGTTTGTGGCCATGTCCGTGCACCACCAGTTCGGCCCCCTGACGCTGCAGGACACGCAACAGCGCCGCGGCGTCCGTCAGCCGTTTGCGCCATCGGTGTCCCCGCGGCAATGGGGAATGATGAATCAGGACCAGCCGGAACAGGCCACGCTGACGCGCCTGATCGAGCAGCACCGCAATCCGCTGGCGCTGCTCTTCACCGATCCGGCCGGTGGCGAACAGCGGCGCGCTGGGAACCGCTGAGTCCAAGCCGATGATCGCCACGCTGTCGCGGACCCGTAAACTCGGAAACATCGGTTCGCTCGCGATACGCGAATCATCTCCCGCGAGGTACTCCGACCAGCACCCCACCGTTTCACTCCAATCGGCCCGCACGTAACGGTCATGATTGCCAGGTATGACAGTGACCTCGTCCGCTTTGCCGAGGGAGCGCAACCAGGCGGCAGCGGCCCGGCACTCAGCAGGCAGGCCCACATGCGTGAGATCGCCGGTCACGGTGATGTGATCGAACCCGCGCGCTTGGATATCGGTCACCACATCGGCGAGCACGCCCGGACTGTGCACGAACCGGCGATGACGGCGCCAGGACAGGTAGCCGAGCATGCGTTTGTTGAACAACGGCCGCCAACCGGCGCCCTCGAGGGAGGTAAGGTGAGGATCGGAAAGCTGCGCGATGCGGAAGCTGTGGGAGTGGGTGTCGGTGTCGATGGCTACCGATCCATGGGAACTGGATATCCGAGGCTTGTTAACATAGCCCGCTGTTCAGCGCCAGCCGGAGTGTCGGGTGCCCATCGCGGTCATCAGCAATCTCAACAGCCACCGCAACCAACGCCTGGCCGGCCCGGTGCGCGCGCTGCTCGAGACCAGCCCCGAGGTCATACATGTCGAATCCCGGGATCCGAGCGAACTTCCGGCGCTGCTCGACGCGCTGCGCCGTCAAGGAGTCAGCCATCTGGCGGTCAACGGTGGCGATGGTACCGCCCAGCACACGCTCACCGCCCTGTTGAATGGAGCCTGGCCAGACCCACCGACGCTGGCGGTGCTCCCCGGTGGTACCACCAACATGACTGCGCACGACCTCAATGGGGGCAAGCTCGGACTGCTCCCGGCGCTACGCGCCTTCCTGGCTGCAGCACGACGCGCCACCCCGCCCAGGCTCATGCCAGAGACAAGACGCATCATTCGTGTGCAATGCGACGGCCACGACGATCAGTACGGATTCTGCTTCGGCTTGGGCGCCATCGTGCGCGGCATTCGCTACTGCCACGAGCGGGTGTATCAAATGCGGCTTCCCAACGAACTCGCCCCGGGTGCCGCGATGCTGCGCGCGTTCTATGGAATCGCGCGACGCGAGCCCGTGTTCGCGGAAGGGTTGCCCGTGACGCTCCGTTACGCCGATGGCGAGTCCGGTGCCCAGAGCGAACAGCTGGATACGAGCTTCATGTGCATCTCCACCCTGCGGCGCTTGTTTCTCGGCATGACGCCATTCTGGGGTTCAGGCACCGGTGACCTCGCGATGACCATCGTCCGGGAGAAGCCGGAACGTCTCCTGCGCACGCTGCCCGCCCTGCTGCGCGGTCGGCCCACCCGACACCTGACGACGGGCAACGGCTACACCAGCCGGCGACTCGATTGCCTGCAGATCGAAAGCGACGGTGAGTACATGCTGGACGGTGAAGTTTTTCCGGTCGCCGACAGTCCGCTGAAACTCGACGCCGTCACCCTACCGATTCTGGCGTTGGCAACGACACCCGGCGAACCCAGCGCCCGGTGAACGATCTTGCGGACATCCTGAGGCGCGAGACAGATCGGGAGTTGCCCCGCGCCGTGGCACGGATGAGCGACATTGCCCGAACGCGGTTCGGTGCCGCGGTCGACGGCGTGCTGTTCTACGGCTCATGCCGGCGCCAGGATGATCCGGACGGTCTGTACGATCTTTACGTCCTGCTGGCTGACTATCGTTCACTACCAACGCTCGAGGCCTGGCTGGCCCGCATCCTGCCGCCGAATGTGTACTACCTCGAATACGGCAATGGCAGCGCGCGCCGGCGGGCCAAATGTACGGTCATCTCACTACGTGATTTCGAGCGCGGCACCTCCAGACTCTGGTTTCATTCTTACTTGTGGGGCCGTTTCTGCCAACCGGTCAGCCTCGCTTATGCTCGCGATGACCGCATAGAGCAGCGAATCCTGGGCTGTCTCGCCAATGCGGCGCGAACCTTTCTGTCCCGAACGGCGGGGCTGGCGCCCGCGCAGCCAACGACCGCAGATCTCTGGTCCACGGGGTTGCGTGCGAGCTACGCCGCCGAGTTGCGCAACGAAGCGCCGAATCGTGCGGATCATCTGTTCGACAGCCATGCGCATCAGCTGGACGCGGTCACCCGCGCAGCCGGGTTGGCCGAGCTTCGCGCCCAGCCGGATGGGGTGCGTTGGACGGTCGAGCTCAGTGCGACGGCACGACGCATCACCCGGTGGAGCTGGGCCGTGCGCACGATCCAGGGCAAGCTGCTGTCGCTCGCCCGGATTTTCAAAGCCTGGTACACCTTCGACGGCGGGCTCGACTACATCGTCTGGAAGCTCGCGCGGCACAGCGATCGGGAGATCGTCATTCCGGATCGCGTGCGCCGCCAACCCTGGTTGTACCTGTGGGGTTTTTTCTGGCGGTTGTACCGGGAAGGTGTGTTTCGCTGACCAGCGTACTGTCAGCTAGAACCACTCGACCTTTTTGCCCACCACTTTGTCCCGAATCGACCAGAACAGGCTCTTCGGGTTGATCACCGCAACGAATATCCTGCGCATCCGGTCCGCCGGGCAATTGATCGGCTTGACGCCGTGCCAGCCATGGTCGCTGCGCGAGATTATCACGCTGCGATTGCCCAGGGTCTCCACCGTCCTGAAGCCGTCGAAATCCTCAAAGTCCGGCGCCGAGTTGCGATCGAGCCGCCCGCCATCATCGAACAGCAGCGTCTCGCCGCCCCACGCCGGATCCCAATCCTGCTCGGTGTTCAGGTAGAACAGGTGCGAGCCATACTCGCGCCGGGCATCCGTGTGCGGCGAAATCGAGCAACCATTCGGCGTGTAATGCCAGTGAAAGCGAAATTGGAGCGGGCCCGAGTCGAACAGACGCCGCAGGCCATCGCGATACCCGTCGCCACGCAACTCGTCGATGAACGCTTGCCAGGGTTCGGGCAGGTGCACGCCGCTGGTGTATTCGAGCGAGTAGCGATCGTGCGGCTTCTGTCCGGCCCGGCGCCGATAGCCGAAACTTTCGGTGAAGCCCGCAACGTCCGGCATGTCGGCGACCAACGCCGCAAATCCTTCATCCGTTATCAGCCCTAACGGGTTCGCCGAAGGGTATGGCCAGGCGCTGCGGAACTCTGCTGGATCGAGCGCATGCAACTTATCGACGTCGAGTAGTGCGTTCATCATCAGCGGGGCCTCAATGGACAAGCGCCGGCGTGCGATCGATCACTTCGAGCGCATCCTGACGAACATGGCTGAGAGCCATCTCGTTGCGCACTACGGCCTCATCAATCACATCATTTTCCAGACACTCTTTCAGCAGGCCGAAGAAAAACTGCTCCTGCCGGATATCGGGATGACGCGCGTAGCGACCCAGCAGCGCGTACTCGCCCAACCAGCGGTTCTTCAGTTTCACCAGGCTGCCTACGATCGGCACGTTCTTCAGCTTGTCTGCCGGTGTGTAGTCGACCTTCAGCCCGGTCTTCCAGGGCTGCGTGCGACGTTTGGTGTTGTGCAACAACCGGGTGTTGTCATCCAGGTGATCGAAATCGTTCCATTCACTACCGAAATATCCGACGTTCTGCTCGGGCTCATAGGCGAGGCATATCCAGCGCTTGTAGTCTCGATCGAAGGAAAACAATTCCCCGAATTCCCGCTCGGCGTCCCAATGCGTCAGTTTCGCGCAATCGAGCAGCATCACGCTGGTGGCGACGCAGAATTTCCGCTTCTCGGGTTTCGAGCGATGCCGCCCCATGACGGCGGTGCCCTGCATGTCCTTGGTCAGCAGTTCATGGATGTCCCGCACGGCAAAGATGTCGGGATCCATGATCACCGCACGGCCTTCATAGCCCATCAGCTTGGGTGGCATGAAACGCAGCGGCGTGAAGGACTGCAGATCGTCCATCCGCCAGATCCGGGTACCCCCACCCCGCAGGAATGCCTGACCCTCACGGTCGGCCAGAAAGGCGTGATCGCGGGTGTGGATGAACTGCACGTCGAACTCGTCCGCGTGGGTTGAGTTGCGCTTGAGGGAATAAGCGGACACCAGCGCGCCAAGCCACTGACGTTCGTTGGTATGGATGAATACGCAGTCGTTCACTTAGGTTCTGGTGTTGCGCAGGCGCGCCGTGCGCAATTTGGCCCGGTTGAAAGCACGGCGGCTAGTCTACGTTCGAAATGCAGCGCGTCAACCGCGGCAACCCCTGTCCCTGGTGTTATCCAACCCAGGTGTGTACTCGCAGCGATGCCGTTAAAATGTGCTGCCATGAACGCGTGTGTCTTCATTCATACCAATCACAAACAGATGCTCGGGGCACTGGTGGCCCAGCATGCGCTGCGGCGCAGTTCGACCCACAACGACCAGTTCGACGTCCGCATCATCGACAGCGCGCAGTTCGGGTTTCTGGCGGAATTGGATGGTCAGTCGTATCTACGCGATGGGGTGAAGCGGGTCTGGTTGTACGATGACCTGCAGTCGTTCACGCCACTGCGCTTCATGCCGCCAGAACTGATGGGCTATGAAGGCCGTGCGGTGATCATGGACCCCGACATTTTTGCCGTCGCCGACATCTGGGAGCTGTTGTCGCGTGATATGGGCGGTAACAGCATCCTCTGCCGGGCCCGGTCAGGACCGAAGGGCCTGGTCGACAAATGTCTGGCGTCGAGCGTGATGTTGCTGGATTGCGCGAAACTGACCCATTGGCGCTGCGAGGACCAGTTCCGGTCGATGTTCGCCGGCGAGCTCGATTATCACGACTGGGTCTGCCTGAAGACCGAGGATCGCGCCACCATCGGACCGCTGGAACATCAGTGGAACGACTTCGATCGGTTCACGACCGAGACGAAGCTGCTGCATACCACGCGGCGTAAAACGCAACCCTGGAAATCGGGCCTGCCGATCGACTGGCGCCCGGCGGAGCGGTTTCGGCTGTTTCCGCCGATCGGCTGGCTGATGCGGGCACGGCGCCGGCTATTCGGCGAGTACGGCCTGCTGGGTCACTACAAATCACATCCTGATCAGAACCAGGAGAATCTGTTCTTCGGCCTGCTCAAGGAATGCCTCGACCAGGGTTCGATCAACGAAGCGATGCTGCGCGACGAGATGGCCCTGAACCACGTGCGTCACGATGCCTTGGAGGTGCTCGACCGCGCACCCACGCTGGCGCCGCCGGGAGATCCGCCACTGGCACTCGCCACCTAGGGAGCAAAGATCTCTGCTTCTAGTCTGCAAGCAGCGTTCGCACCGCAGCGACCGCGCGGCCGGTATCGTCCCCGGCGTCTGGGGTCGGCTCGAACCACTCGGGGGCCTCGTTCAGCCAGCGGGCTCGCTGGTCTGCAACGAGTCGTTGGTTGATCGCGCGAACGTCACGGCGCATGCGCCGCGGCCCAATCGCGTTGGCGACCCGGTGCACCAGAGGTCGCCAGCGATAACTCTTGATCTTCAGCCACCAGGGGCGGCCCTCCCGGGGCGCCACATCGACCATGAACACCGGCTTGCCCGTGGCACACGCCTCCCCAAGCATCGACATGCTCTCGGCCGTGACGACAAAGCAGTCGCCGCTGGCCAGATAGGCCTGGTAGGGGTTCTCGACACCCGCCAGGTGCCAGTCAAAGAATTCCAGTTCTCCGGCCCAGGCCTCGCGCAGGCGACGTTGCAACGCGGTGATGAAGCGAGGCGGCGTCCGCGCGCTGGTGCTGACCAGCAGCGTCCCCGTGGTTCCAACGAACAACCGGGTCACGGCACTGGCCATTGAACGAGCGAGCGCCCGGGTAAACACATGCGGCCCACTGTTGCCGCCCACCAGCATGACGATCCGGGGCGCCGGCAAGCGCGTGTAACGTTCGATACCCGGCGCTTCGCGAGCAGCATCTTCGGCCAGCGGCAGGGTAACCGTCAGCACGTTCGAAAACTCGGCGAGCGGATACTGCGGGGTGCTGATAATCAGATCGAAGCGCTTCGGGTGCGACCAGGGACGGCCGATGTGGACGAGCCGTGTCCGACCATCCGAACGTGCCCGAATCCAGCGCGCGACCAGCTCGTTGCGGCGCCCGCCGGTGATCACAAGGTCCGGCCACGGCGGCGTCAACTCGGCGCGCGAGGACCGCGTCAGTCCGGCCAGCGTAGGTCGCGGTGCGGCATGCAGTAACAATTCCCAGGATTCGAATGTCAGGTTTTTGGTAAGCGCGGGAACACCCAGACCCTCCACCAGGGCCCGCATCTGCGCATAGTCTCCTGCCTTCGGGCCTTTCAACACCCAGATTAGTGGGTCGTTGCCGGGCTCATCCCGATCGATCACTTGTCTGTTCTCCGCAGCGTTTGAGTTGGCCTGGGGGGCCTATTAGACTCGCCAGCGGCAGCACGGCCCCAGCCTCCAATCCCCAAGGATTATGAAACAGCAGCCAGGGACACGCTACGTGGCGATTCGCACATGATCGACCGGTACGTGTTTCGACTGGTGATCATTCCAAGCCTCGCCGGGTTCGGGTTGCTGTTGTTGCTGGTGACCGCGTTCAACGCAGGCGAGTTGCTGCGCGACCCCGCCGTTTCCCAATTTCCCGCGAGCTACCTGATCGAGATGCTGCTGATGCGGGACATCATTGCGAGTGAGGTGCTGCTACCCACCGCAATCTACGTCGGCCTCCTGGTGACGATGATTCACTGGCATCGAGACCGCGAAGCCTGGGCATTCTACGCCGCCGGGGTAACTCCCGGTCGTCTGGCCCGCCCCATCATCATCATCAGTTGTACCCTGGCCCTGATCATTGCCTTGCTGTCACTGGTCGTCCGACCCTGGGCCTATGCCCAGACCTACGCTCTGGACAACGCGGCACTGCACCTGAGCACCGACGTCATGCTGCCCCACCAGTTCTATAGCTGGAGCGACCAGCTGGTCATCAGCGCCGCCGAAATTGATCACGACACCGGCGAAATGCGCCGTGTTTTCGCCCAGGACAGGGGACCTGCGGGCGTACGAATCATTCGCGCGGCGCGGGGCCGGATCCTTGCCCCGGACACGGACCGGCGCCAGCGCATCGAGTTGAGTCACGGCACCAGCTACTGGGTAGAACACAGCCGCGAGGGGGACCGCGGTACGCGCTTCGAACGCCTCGTGTATGTGTCCCCGCCCCTGCAAGAAAACGATCCGCAGTCCAAGCGCCGCGCGCGTCCCACCCGCGCGCTGTTCGGGGCGACCCAACCCAAGGAGGTCGCTGAGCTGCAATGGCGCCTGTCGATGCCATGGCTGGCGCTGTTCGTCACCCTGCTGGGGGGAGAGCTGACCCGCGCGCTTCCCGGATCCAACGTGTACGCCCGCTACCTTCTTGGTATCGGGATGTACGCCGTGGTCTTCAACGTCGCAGCGATTGGCCGAACCTGGGTCGAAAACGGTCAGGTCGCGCCGATGCCCGGCATGTACTGGGTGCCGGCATTGACCGCCGCAGCGTACCTGGTGCTGCGCCGCTTGCCGCGCCTGAGCCTCGCGCGACCCACATGAACCTGCTGACCCGCCATCTTGCCGCCGAACTGGCACGCAGCTATCTGATCGTCGGCGCGGCATTGCTGGTGTTGTTCGATCTGATCGCATTTCTCGAAGAAGCTCAGGACATCGGTGACGGCCACTACCAGACGCTGAACGCACTGGTTTACGTGCTGATGAGCAGCCCCGCGCGTTTGATCGATCTGACACCTTTCGTGTGTCTACTCGCGGCGTTGCTTGGACTCAGCCAGTTCAATCGGACCAGCGAACTGACGGCGGTCCGCTCGGCCGGCGTCTCGCCACCGCAGATGGCGTTAGTAACGATCCTGCTGGCATTGGGTTACGTCGTGCCGGTCGCCGGCCTCGATTGGGCCGCGCGGTCCATGTACCAGGACGCGATCCTGGACCGCATGCACGCCACCTCGGCGAGTGGCAATGCGTTGCGCGGCCGAGGATTCTGGACGGTGCGCCACGATACCTACGTGCATGTATCGGAGTTCGACCTGTCTCAGCAACCGAAAGGGATTCGCGTTTTCGAGTTTGACGAAAATGCCAATCTGATTCGCTACCTCAGCGCTCGCTATGCAGACGTGCTGGTCTCCGATCAATGGCAACTGCACGACGTCGTTGAGAAAGTGGTAACCACCGGCAAGGAGATTCGCACCGAGACGCTTGCCGAACGCCCCTGGACCCCTATCTGGGACCCGACCATCGACATGTACGAACTGCCCGACAACAGTCTATCGCTGCCACAACTCCGGTCCCGCATCGGCTACCAGGAAAACGTGAAGCAATCGGTGACCTCACTGGAGATCGAGTTGTGGAATCGAGCGGCGCTGCCCATCAGCGGGCTGATCTTCACGCTGTTCGCAATCCCGTTCGCGTTGAAACCCAAACCCCGGGGCGGCATCGCAGGGCAGATCGCACTCGGCTGCATGCTCGCGCTGTTGATTTACCTTGGCCAGCAGCTACTGATCAACGCCGGTGTGCTGCTAGGTTTGCCCCCCGCGCTGGCGGTGGCGCTGCCCGCCCTCGCGGTCCTCGCCATCGGGCTGATGATGATCCGTCGCACGGCCTGAACCCCGCACGCGTTCCACCTTATCCCACTATCGCTCGAGCAACCCCAATACGCGCGACACCGTCGCTTGAATCTCCGGTTCAGGATCCGTCGGTGCGGCGGTTGCCTCGCTTCCCAGCCATGCGCCGAAGCCTTCCTCGACATAGCGCCGGTGAAACAGGCCCAGGTCCCGGGACAGCCGCTGCGGTCCGAGCTTCATCATCGCGCCGTAGACGCGCGACTTAAGCGTCGCATCGACCGGCGACCCTGCAAGATCGAACAGATAGACCGGTTTGCCCGCACCTACGGCTTCGCTGAGCATCGCGATGCTGTCTGACGTCACCACCAGCCGATCCGCGTGCGCCAGCAGGCCGTAATACGGATTTTCTTCATCATCTTCTCGCCACCGATAAACGTGCGCGTCGGGCGCAAGCAACCGCTCGAGCTCGTCCACCGCCGTGGCACGCGTACGGGCGCTGGTGGTCGCCAGAATCGAGCCATCCATGCTGCGCGCCAACGCGTTCAACGCACCCGCAAGGCGTCTCGCCGCGCGTTCGCCAAACGCCAGCGGTCCGCTGTCGCCGCCGATCAGCACCCCGATCAAGGGCCGTCGAAATCCGGCGAAGAACTCCTCCCATCTTCGCTTGGCTTCCGCGAGCCGCGCGGATGTCACACCGTGTTGCGTCATCAGATTGTGGACGATGTTCGGCTCGCGCGGCAGGCGGTACTGCGGTGTGGTGATCACCAGATCGAAGTGGCGGCGCGGCGCCCAGGTGCGACCCAGGAAGACCAGCCGCGTACGACCCCCGCTCTGAGCCTGAATCCACCGGCACACCGGTTCGTTCTTCACCCCGGCGGAAATGATCAGCGTCGGCCAGGGCGGTCCCGGCAGGCTGGCGGCGTCGATTCCGGCGGTGCTGACACGGCGCGCCAGGCCCACGGGGCCGGCCCAACGATTGTACGTTAACTTTTTGATTTCAAGGGGTAATTCAAGACGCGTCGAAAGGCCGAGAATCTGCGAACTCTCGCCGGCCCGATAGCTTACGACGGCCCAGACTGAGCTCTGCTGCGCGTAATCTGTATAATCGCTCACCGCTCTGCCAGGTGTGAATTAAACAATGACCTCCCACCAGGAATATGCTGACCGGTTGATTACTCTTGTCAACCAAGTCCTTGGTACCGAAACCTCGCTGGTCGGCGACAGCGACCTCGTCGACGATGTCGGCTTGTCCTCAGTGCAGATCATGGAACTGATCGAAAACGTCGAAGACGAGTTCGAGATTGCGTTCCCGCTGAACGATCTCGCCAACGTCCGCACGCTGGATGATCTGGTCCGGGAACTGACCCGGCACGTCGACACGCAATGAGCCTGATCGCAAGACGATTGGCCGCACACAAGCCACCCTGGCGCGATAACGACACACTCGGCACCACCATCCAGATCGACGGCGAGCCGCTCACCGGCGTCGTCAACGGCCACACCGTGGTATTGGCCGGTACCAACAACTACCTCGGTTTGACCTTCCACCCGGATTGCATTCGAGCAGCCAACGAAGCGGCCATCCACTACGGAACCGGGACCACGGGATCGCGCGTGGCCAACGGCACCTATCCGGCCCATGCCCAGCTGGAAGAGGAGCTACGCGACTTCTACGGCGCCCGCTCGGCCATGGTGTTCACCACGGGCTACCAGGCGAATCTCGGAATCATCTCGGGGATCGCCGATCGCGACAGTATGATTCTGTTGGACGCGGAGTCTCATGCGAGCATCTACGACGGGGCCACCCTTAGTGGCGCGCAGACCTATCGGTTCAAACACAATGATCCCGCCGATCTGGACAAAAAGCTCGGCCGCCTCGGCAACGGGGCTGGCAATGCGCTGGTGATCACCGAGGGTATCTACAGCATGCTCGGCGACACCGCACCGCTGAAAGAGATCTGCGAAGTATGCAAGGCCCACGACGCGGGGCTCATTCTAGACGAGGCACATTCGTTCGGCGTGTTGGGGGCCACGGGTCGTGGATTGGCCGAGCGAGAGGGCGTCGAGGACATGATCGACATCATCATCGGCACCTTCAGCAAGAGCCTGGGTTGCGTCGGCGGCTATGCAGTCAGCCGGACGCACGATCTCGACAGCCTGCGCGTGGTCGCACGCTCCTACGTCTTCTCCGCCTCGGCCGCCCCATCGGTGGTGGCCTCGGCGCGCGCCGCGCTGGCGGTGCTGCGCGCCAATCCCGGCTTGAAAGAGCAACTGCTCGACCACGCCAAGCGGGTATACGCGGCACTCGACCAGCTCGGCTTCGTGGTCGGCCCGGAGATCAGCCCGGTGGTCGGCGTGGTCATCAAAGAGGCCGAAACGACACTCGAGGCCTGGCGCTTTCTGCTGAACCGCGGCGTCTACGTGAACCTGGTCGCGCCGCCCGGATCGCCTGGCAACTACTGTCTGTTGCGCTGCAGCCTGAGCGCCGCGCACACCACCGATCAGATCGGCACGATCATCGAGGGGTTCCAGTCGCTCGCAGAATCAGGAATTCTCGCCGCAGACATGCGCTAACCCGCCAGTCAGCCCGCTATCAGTGAGCCAGCGCCGCGAATCTCTGGCGGACCTCGACACAGTGAGCCAGCGCCGCAAATCTCAAGCGAAGCCAACCCTCTCGAGCGCGTCAAAAGAGCAGCACGATGCCGAATGCTCGACCAACCGCAATTAGTAAACCCCGCCGAGCTTGGAGTGGTCCCAGCTCACGTAGCTCTCGGGCGTGAATTTGATGACCACGCGCTTCGGCGCCGTACCGGACATCGCTTCGATCAGCGTTTCACGCTGGGCCGGATCCACTTCCTGGCCACGCGTGTTGATGTTCAACAAGGTGTTCTGGACTGTTTCGAGATCGTCGATGACCTCCGCTGTCGCGTAGATCATCACGCTCTTCAGCTCGGCGTACTCCACACCCGACTCGACCAGCAGCGTCGCTTTGGAATCGCGCTTGTAGTTCAGCACCTTCTGCGATTTGCGAAAGGTCGTGCAGTAAACGCAGTCGTCCTCGGCGCGGTAAAACCACATCGGCATCGGGTGCGGATAGCCGTCACGGCCGTTGGAGACGATGATGATCGTCTTCGCAGAATCGATGAAATCCCGGCGTTCAGCTTCGTTGAGTTCGATGGACTCTCTGCGTGACGGCATGGGTGGTCTCCTTACTACGGTCCGTTTGAATTCTTCACATTGTCCCTTCGCCCCTACTCCACGTCTATAATGCCGCGCCTCGCGGCCAGCACATCAGTGAGCTTGCGCTGCAAAGGCCAAACGAAGCCAACCAACCAGAGTGCCCCCAAAGAGAACCACGAACCTAGAATTCCATGGAAAAGCAATTAAGAGACTTGATCAGACTGCTGGATCTCGAGGAGATCGAGCAAAACCACTACCGCGGTCTGAGTCCCAAGGAGGGCTGGCAACGCGTCTACGGCGGGCAGGTGATCGGCCAGGCGCTGGTCGCCGCCTCGCGGACCGTTGAGGAAGATCGCCACGCGCACTCGCTGCACGGTTACTTCCTGCGCGCCGGCGATACCACGATTCCGATCCTGTACGTGGTCGATCGAATCCGAGACGGCAAGAGTTTCACCACCCGCCGGGTGGTCGCCGTGCAGCACGGAAAGGCCATCTTCAACATGTCGATCTCCTTTCAGGTTGCCGAAGAGGGCTTGAGCCATCAGTTCGACGCACCCCGGGTCGAGCCGCCCGAGGCTCTCGAGGACGAGGTGACGATCCGCAAGCGTCAGGCGGCCCAACTGCCCGAGGAGTTCCAGGAACATTTCACCCGCGAGCGGCCCATCGAGGTGCGTCCGATCGATCCCGTCGATCTGTTCGATCCCAAACCGCACAAGCCAGAACAGATGTGTTGGATGCGCACCCGCGACACGCTGTCAGACGACCCGCGTCTGCACCAGTGCGTATTGGCATACCTCTCCGACTGGACCCTGCTCGACACCTCGGCGCTGCCGCACGCCGTGTCTTTTACTCAGGACAACCTGCAGATGGCGAGCCTGGACCATGCCATGTGGTTCCACCGGCCCTTTCGAGCGGACGACTGGTTGCTCTATGTCCAGGACAGTCCCAGTGCCAGCGGCGCTCGCGGATTCAATCGCGGTCTGATCTACGATCGCGCAGGCGCGCTGGTGGCGTCGGTAGCCCAGGAAGGATTGATGAGGCTCCATCCGAAAACGCCTCAAACCTCATAACTAATTGATTCACAACGGTTCTCTCACCAACGGGTGACGCGTCCGGGTATACAAGGACCGGGCAGACCGGGATAATACGCCGCTTTGCCCGGACGCTGGCTCGCGCTGCGCACCACGGGCTGACGGGGGACACTACGTGGCAGACATCGGGCAGATCGCCGCATCGGTAGATTCGCTGAAAGAACATCTGGGGATTCACCACTACATCTGCAGCGACCAGATTGCCACTGCGGTCTATCTGGCTTTCCATCTCAAAAAACCGGTACTGATCGAAGGGCCGCCGGGCGTCGGTAAAACGGAGCTGGCGAAGACCACCGCCGAGATGTTCGAACTGCCGCTGATCCGCTTGCAGTGCTACGAGGGGCTCGACGAGGCCAAAGCGCTGTACGAATGGAAGTATGGCAAGCAACTGCTCTATACCCAGGTTCTGAAAGAGACCCTCGAAGAGGTGCTGCAGGGCGCCAAGGGTTTCGCCCAGTCGATCGAACGGCTGCACGAATTTGGCGACATCTTTTTCTCCGAGGAGTTTCTCGAACCGCGCCCTCTGCTGAAGGCGTTGCGCGAGGAACACGGGTGTGTGCTGCTGATCGATGAAGTCGACAAGTCCGACCACGAGTTCGAAGCGCTGCTCCTGGAGATTCTGTCGGATTACCAGGTCTCGATTCCTGAAATCGGCACCATCAAAGCGACCCACGAGCCGCCCATTGTGTTTCTGACCAGCAACAACACCCGGGAAATTTCCGACGCGCTCAAACGACGCTGCCTGCACTTGTATATCCCGTTTCCCGATGTCGAGCTCGAACAGCGCATCATTCATGCCCGGGTTCCCGAGATTCCACCTGAGCTGCGAAAACAGCTGGTGGCCTTCATCCACGAGCTCCGCGACCTGGACCTGAAGAAATCGCCGGCGATCAGCGAAACCATCGATTGGGCGCGCACCCTGTTGCTGCTGCACACCGACCGGCTCGACCCGAAGCTCGTTCGCGATACGTTGAACGTAATCCTCAAGTTCCAGGAAGACATCGAAAACGTCGAAACGGAGCTGACTACGTTAACCAGCAAAGCCGTCAAATCTTAGCCTGCGCAATTCCCGGATGGACCGCACCCTCTCCAATTTCATTCGAGCGCTACGCAACGCAGAGGTGAGGGTTTCCACGGCCGAAACGCTCGATGCGTTCAACACCGTGCAACTGGTGGGCTACCGGGACCGGAACTTTCTGAAGCGCGCCCTGTCGCTGGTGCTGCCGAAGACCGCCGACGAGAAGGAAGCCTTCGACGATTGCTTCGAGCAGTTCTTCTCGTTCAAGAAATTCGACGACGATGCCACCGCGGCCAACGAAGGTGCCGGGGCGGGTGATGCGGAAGGCGGCGGCGAGCATGCGGACACGGGCGAAGCCGCTGAATCCGCGGAAGGAGCCGAAGGTCCCGAAGGTTCCGAAGGTTCCGAAGGTCGCCGGGGATCGGGCGGGGGCGAAGGCGGCCGCAAAAGAAAATCCAAGACCGCATTCGGGCCCGAAGCCGAAGAAGAGGAACTGGGCGCCGGCGCCATGGCCGACGCCCGGTCCGAACTCGGCCAGCTGCTGATGAACGACGATCGCACCGCACTCAGCATGGCCATGTCGGCGGCCGGTCAGGAAGTCAACGTGCAGGAGATCATGGTGTTCACCCAGAAGGGGTTGTACACCCGCCGGATCATGGAGGTGATGGGTCTGGCTGAGATGCAGCGCGAAATGATCGACCTGCGTCAGAGCACGGAAACGCCCGACCGACGTCTGGCGCAGGAACTCAAGCGGCGCCGCGAATGGCTCCGGGAACACGTTCGTGACTATGTCGAGCAGCAGTTTCTGTTGCATGCGGACGTCACCGGTCGGCGGTTGCGCGAAGAGCTGTTGCGCAAGGTCAAACTGTCCAACGTTGAGCACCGCAACTTCCGCTTGATTCAGGAAGTCGTGTTCCGCATGGCCAAGCGTCTGGTGGCATTGCACTCGCGCCGTAGAAAGGTCTTCAAACGCGGACAACTCAACGTGCCGCGCACCTTGCGCCACAATATGGCTTACGACGGCGCGATCTTCGATCTGCGCTGGAAGTCCGTGAAGATCGATCGGCCCAAGGTGTTCGCAATCTGCGATGTCAGCGGCTCGGTCGCCAACTACGCGCGGTTCATGCTGATGTTTCTGTACAGCCTCGAAGACGTGATGCCAAAAGTACGCTCATTCGCGTTTTCCTCCGATCTGGCCGAGGTCACCGAGTTGTTCGATCGCAACAACATAGAAGATGCGATCGCCAAGACCCTGCGCGATTACGCGGGTGGCTCAACTGACTACGGCCAGGCCTTCGAAGACTTCAAGAGGAACTGTCTCGACGACGTGGACAATCGCACCACCATCATCATCCTGGGGGATGCGCGCAACAACTACGGCGACCCGAAGGCCGAGATCCTCAAGGAAATGTACGATCGCTGTAAGCGTTTGATCTGGCTGAATCCCGAATCACGCAATACCTGGAACGTCGGCGATGCAGAAATGCGCCGCTACAGCGCCTACTGCCACCAGGTCGAGGAGTGCAACAGCCTCATGCATTTGGAACGCATAGTCGGTAATCTGTTGCGCAGCGTCTAGCAGATCCCGATCGGTCCACATGAGCGAAGTCATCACCGACTCAGGCGATTCGTTTACCCGCAGCGCGGGTCGCCAACTGCTCCTGCTTGGCTTGCTCGGCGTCGCAGGATTCGCTCTGCTGATGCTGGTGCTCGGCTGGCTGTCAGGGCTGACCGGATCGAGTAGCGGCAGCGCCGACGCGGTCGACGCGGCCACCGGCACCATCACGCTGTCACTCTCCGGCGAACCGCCCCAGCTCGACAGCACGCGCATGACCGACCAGGTTAGCGGGCATGTGATGGGCCACATCATGGAAGGGCTGTTGCGCTACGACGCGCAGAACCGCCTTGTTCCGGGCGTTGCCGAGCGCTGGGAGATCACGCCGGAAGATGCGATCTTCCACCTGCGCGACAACGCCCGCTGGAGCGACGGCTCCGCGGTAACAGCAGCGGATTTCGTTTTTTCGTGGCGCCGGACCGTAACCCCCTCCACCGCCTCGGAATACGCCTTCATCATGTTCCCGATCAAGAATGCCGAGGCGATCAGCAACGGCAAACTCCACCCGGACCAGCTCGGTGTCCGCGCGGTGGATCCGCGCACCCTGGAGGTTACCTTCGAGCGGCCCGTGTCCTACTTCGACAAGCTGATGGCGTTCTCCACCTATCTGCCTATTCGGGAAGCGTTCTTCAACTCCCGCAACGGCCGCTACGGCGCAGATGCGGAAGACCTGCTCTACAACGGGCCATTCACCATGACCCGTTGGGTACACGGCGCGCACATTCGCTTCGAGAAGAACGAGCTGTATTGGGACAAGGATCGAATCCGCCTCAACGTCATCGACATGCCTTACATCACCTCCGACAGCAACGCCGTGCTGAACCTGTTCAAGGACGGCAAGATCGCCGTGGCCGGCCTGGATGCCGAGACCCTGGACAACGCCCTGGAGCAACGCTGGCACCTGAATCGCTTCAACGATGGCTCGGTGTTCTTCCTCGAATTCAACCACCGCCCGGAACGCCTCACCCACAACCTGAACCTGCGCAAGGCCCTGCAGCTGGTGACCGATCCAGGTGAGTTGGTGTTCAAGGTTATGAAGCTGCCCGGCAATCTGCCCGGCGAATCTCTGTTCCCGGTCTGGCTGCGCGGCGTCGATGGGCCGTTTCGGCAGGAGTATCCCGCTCCCCAGCACCGCGTCGACTTCGATGCGGCACGCCGGCACCTGGAACTGGCCAAGCAGGAACTCGGCCTTGCCGAGATGCCCGCCCTGGTTATGCTGACGGGCGACAACCCGATCTCCAATAAGCAGTCCGAGTACTTCCAGAACGTCTTCAAGAAGACGCTCGGAATCGATGTGAAGATCGACAAGCAGATCTTCAAACAACGGCTGGCGAAGATGACCTCCGGGCAATTCGATATGGTGATGGCCGGGTGGGGGCCGGACTTCGATGACCCGCTCACCTTCGGCGATCTGTTCTCGTCCTGGAATGCCAACAACCGCGGGCGGTACAACAATCCCGAACTCGACCGCCAGGTACGCATCGCGCAAGCATCGTTGGATCCGAAAACACGTATGGATGCGTTTGCTGAGATTCAGCGGATCATTTACGAAGATGCGGTGATCCTGACCCATTACGAGCGCGGCGTGGTATATGTGCGTGACCCGCGCCTCCAGGGAGTGGTGCGCCGCGCGGTCGGTACAGATCCCGACTACACCAACGCGTCCATCGTGGACAGTTGACCGGCGCGTGCTGGCGTACACCCTCAAACGACTGGTGCAGGGCGTCATCACCGTGTGGTTCATCGCCACGGCAACCTTTATCGCGATGCACAACGTCCCCGGTGATCCGCTGTCCAACGACAAGGCGGTGAGTCCGGAAATTCGCAAGAACCTGGAAGAGAAGTACGGGCTCGACAAGCCTGTCATGGAACAATATCTGATCTACATGGGGAACATGCTGGAAGGCGACTTCGGGATCTCGTTCACCCAGCAGAATCGCCGCGTCAACGACATCATCCGCGAACACTTCCCGGTATCCGCCATTCTCGGGATACTGGCGATCGTATTTGCCGCACTCGGCGGCATTCTCTGGGGCGCCCTGACGGCGCTATACCGGAACAAGCTGCCCGACGTGATCATCATGTTCCTGGTCATTCTGGGTATCTCGGTGCCGAGTTTCGTGTTCGCGGCGCTTGGACAGCTGACCCTGGTCAACGTGAACGCTCTGCTCGGATTCACGCTGCTGCCCGTCGCGGGCTGGGGCAGCGTCGGGCACATGATCGTGCCATCGCTGGTGCTGGGTCTCGGCACCATGGCGTTCCTGACCCGCCTGATGCGCTCATCGATGCTGGAGGTGGTGACGTCGGACTACGTGCGCACCGCCCGGTCGAAGGGATTGCCGCCGACCCGAATCTTTCTCAAGCATCAGCTGCGCAACGCCGTCCTGCCCGTGATCACGGTACTGGGTCCATCCATCGCTGCGATCACCACCGGCGGCTTCGTCGTGGAACTGGTGTTCGCCATTCCGGGCCTCGGGCGCTACTTCGTGCAGGCGGTTCAGCAGCTCGACTACACGGTGATCATGGGCACGACCGTGTTTTACGGCGCGTTTCTGGTGTTCATGGTGATCCTCGTAGATCTCATCTATGGGTGGGTGGACCCGCGGGTGAGGTTGGAGTAACCAATGACCGAAGCCAGCTTCAACGTCAGCGACTTCGAACCGGTGAGCGGCGCGCGCGAAGTTCAGAGGATCTCGCGGCCGTCACTGTCCTACTGGCAGGACGCCTGGATCCGCTTGAAGGCGAACCGACGCGCACTGATTTCGCTTTACATCGTCATCGGATTGCTCAGCTTCACGTTGCTGGGGCCCCTGTTGTGGACCGTGGATCCTGCCGCACAGGACCTCGATCAGGTCAGTCAGCCGCCGGGCGCGGACCGTGGCGCAACGATTGTCGGACCGTTCCAACCGTGGGAAGGAGCAACCGCAAACGCGCAGGTAAGCGGCCAGGAAGGTGCCCCCGCAGAAATACGGCTCGCCGAGCCGGCCACTACACAGGCCGTCCGATTGCTGTGGGATCCGGTGCTCGACGCCGCCGGGTACCGCGTCTACCGAAACGTGTTTCCCGCCGAGGAAGGCAGGGCCCTCGGGCTGCCCCTGGCGGAGATTCTGAGCCCAGACCGGGTCAGCTTTGAAGACCGACTCGACCTCGAAGCACGGACTTACTATTACTCCGTGGTGGCGCTGGACCCGATTGGGGAGGAATTCCCCGACTTTACGTCCCTGCCCGTCAAAGTCATCCGGGTCATTACCGCGGAGCAGGCGGTCGAGCGCGGCCTGGCCAAACCCGGTGCGTTGAAACCCGGCGACCAGGTGCAATTGAAGCTGCATCCATTTGGCACCGATTATCTTGGACGCGACCTGTTGGCCCGGCTGATGTTCGGCGCTCAGGTATCGCTGTTCATCGGCATCGTCGCGCCCATGCTGTTCGTGCTGGCCGGCATTCTGTTCGGCAGTACCGCCGGATTTCTGGGCGGCCGGACCGACCAGGCGATGATGCGTTTCGCCGATTTCGTGGTCGCTTTGCCGTTCCTGCTGTTCATGATTCTGTTCAAGATCGCCTTCGGCATCGGCCCGGGCGAGAGCGGAATCCTGCCGATGCTGCTCGCCCTGGTACTGCTCAGCTGGCCGGCTACCGCCCGATTGGTGCGTGGCCAGATACTGCAGATCCGCCAGGAAGGTTATATCAGCGCATCCCAACTGCTCGGGGCCAAGACATACTATCTGGTGTTGCGGCACATGATTCCGAACACCATGGGGGTGATTCTCGTCACGCTCACCTTCGCCGTGCCGAGCGCGATCTTCACCGAAGCATTCCTGTCATTCATCGGCATGGGCGTGGCGCCGCCGATACCGTCCTGGGGCAGCATGTGCAACGAGGGCATCAAGACGATGCTCAGCCATCCCCACGAGCTGATCTTTCCCGCCGTGTTCATCAGCATCACGGTGCTGGCGTTCAACCTGCTCGGCGACGGTTTGCGCGACGCACTGGATGCGCGCATGAGGTCCACGGAATGACAGAAGCCGCGAGCGACCCCAGGACGGGGCCCCGAACCGGTCCACAGGCAGCCGCGCCGATACTGTCCGTGCGTGATCTGCGCGTCGAGTTCGACACCTACGGCGGTACCGTACATGCGGTACGCGGCGTCAGCTTCGACGTTTTCCAGGGGAAGACCCTGGCGATCGTGGGCGAGTCGGGCTGCGGGAAATCCGTCTCCGTGCAAAGCATCATGGGTCTGATCCCGATGCCTCCTGGTCGGATCACCAGCGGCACCGCGATGCTTCGGGTAGCAGAAGGCGAGGGCCAGGACATCCTGCGCAACAAGCGGATCGACGGTGAGGACATTCGCGGCGGCAGGATCGGCATGATCTTTCAGGATCCGATGACCTCGTTGAATCCGACCATGCGCATCGGTGACCAGATCGCCGAAACGCTGACGGTTCACCGCGGTTACAGCAAAGCAAACGCAAATGCGCGGGCGGTGGAACTGCTCGATATGACCCGCATACCGGATGCGAGCCATCGGGCTCGGCAATATCCCTTCGAGTTCTCGGGCGGCATGCTGCAGCGATCCATGATCGCCATGGCGCTCGCCTGCGAACCCTCGATTCTGATTGCTGACGAGCCGACGACGGCGCTCGACGTCACCATTCAGGCGCAGATTCTCGACCTGATGGTGGATCTGCAGCGGGACAAACAGATGGCGATCATCCTGATCACCCATGATCTGGGCGTAGTCGCGCGCATGGCTGACGAAGTGGTGGTGATGTACGCTGGCGAAGTGGTGGAGCGCGGTACCGCGGACGACATTTTCTATCGTTCTGCACACCCATACACCCTGGGTTTGCGCGCCGCCATGCCCACCAACCAACGCAGCGAAATCGACGGACCGGCCCAGACCCTGACGCCCATTGACGGCAGCCCTCCAGATCTGTTTCACCCACCCACGGGCTGCGGCTACTTCGCGCGTTGTCCCCACGCCATGAACCTGTGCGAGCACCGCCACCCCCAGAATTTTGAACTCGGGGACGATCATCAATCACGCTGCTGGCTGCAGCATGAGGCCTCACCGCGGACGATCGACTCGCTGTATATTCCCCATCAACAAGCGACGCCGCCATGACCGCCCTGGTCGAAGCACGTCGGCTGACCAAGCATTTCGAGATCGGCCGGAACCAGACGGTGCACGCGGTGGACGACGTGTCGCTGTCCATCGACGCCGAAGAGATCGTCGGCCTGGTCGGTGAAAGCGGTTCCGGGAAGTCGACCTTCGGCAAGACCCTGGTCGGTCTGCATAATCGAACGTCGGGCGAGGCGTTCTATCGAGGTGAACTGTTGCCTCCGAAGTATCGACCGGCTGATTTTCAGCGCCACGCGAAACACATGCAGATGATCTTCCAGGACCCCTACTCTTCGCTGAACCCACGCATGACGGTCGGCGAAATCGTCGGCGAGGGCCTCCGGCTGCACAGTAACCTCAGCTCCACCGGCGTGCGTGAGCGGGTGGCCGACTGGCTGCACAGGGTCGGCCTGCAATCCGACCATATGTCGCGCTATCCCCATGAGTTCTCAGGTGGGCAACGGCAGCGGATCGGCGTGGCCAGGGCCTTGATCCTGGAACCCGAGTTCGTGGTCTGCGACGAACCGATCTCGGCGCTGGACGTGTCTGTACAGGCTCAGGTCGTGAACCTGCTGGACGAGCTGAAACGCTCCATGGGCCTGACCCTGCTGTTCATCGCCCACGACCTGTCGATGGTGCGCTACGTGTCCGATCGCATGGCGGTCATGTACCTGGGCTCGCTGGTCGAAATCGGGCCCGCCAACGACGTGTTCTTCGAGCCCAAACACCCCTACACACAATTGTTGGTGAGCTCAAACCCTGAACCGGATCCTGTAACCGAAAGAGCCCGGGGTCCCACGGAGATGCATGGGGAGATTCCTTCCTCGATCAACATTCCACCCGGCTGCCGGTTCGCCGGTCGTTGTCCGAAGGTGATGGATGTGTGCCGGGAAACCACGCCCACGATGCTTCCCCTGCGCGACGTCGGCTCGGATCGCGCGGTCGCCTGCCACCTTTACTCCTGAGACGGGTACCACGAAGTCCGGACTTTGTGCGCCATTCGCAGCACCGACCATTCGCGACTGAACGACTCGAGCTCCCCTTCACCCACCCACGCCAGTTCGTGTGATTCATTGCTGACAGCGAACGTTTCAGCCCCCGACACCTGAAGCAGATACCGAACATCGAAATGAAAGTGAGCCAGTTGGGTGCCGCGCGCAGGAATCTGATGGATGTCCAGATCCAGGATCGCGCGATCGAGCGCGCCAACGGCCAGGCCGGATTCCTCATGAGCTTCGCGCAATGCGACCGCAAGCGTGTCGGGATCGCCATCGCTGTGGCCACCCAGTTGCAGCCACTTGTCGAGCTTCCGGTGATGGGTCAACAGAGCTCGAACTCCCGCGCCGTCAAGCAGCCACGCTGAGCCTGTGATGTGTCCTGACCAGCAGTCGTTGTGGAAGCACCGCGGTTCGTCCCGAACGAAGGCCTCGAACCTGTCCACGACATCAGCTTCATCGGGGTAGCGGTTTCGGTAGACGGCGAGGGCAGCGAGTATCGGCTGGCGATGCATGACGCTATCATGCCATTCCTCTACCAAGCCGGGAGAAGCCCATGCTCGCAGTCATCGCCAAGCTGAACGTCAAGGAAGGCAAGGAGGCGGAAGTCGAAGCCGTCATGCTGGAGCTGGCGGCCCAGGTACGCGCTAACGAACCCGGGAACGAGCTGTATACCCTGGTCAAAGACGACGAGGACGGCAGCTACTACGTGATGGAGCTGTACACCGACGCAGACGCAATGGCGGCCCATGGTGAGAGCGAGCACTTCAAAGCCGCGGGACCTAAGTTCGGCGGGTTGATGGGCGGACCGCCCGAGATCAAGCGCTGCACGGTCGTCGGCTAAGAACCATCCACATCAAACAGAGATGCGAGCTGCTCGGTCATGGCACCGCCGAGCTGTTCGGCATCGGTGATGGTTACCGCGCGCTGGTAGTGGTGCGTGACATCGTGACCGATGCCAATCGCAATCAACTCGACCGGTGACTGGGTTTCGATCATCTCGATCGCATACTTCAGATGCTGCTCGAGATAGTTACTTGGATTAACCAGCAGGGTCGAGTTGTCCACCGGCAATCCGTCTGAGATCACCATCAGCACTTTGCGCTGCTCCTGACGAATGACCAGGCGGTTGTGGGCCCAGATGAGGCCTTCGCCGTCGATGTTCTCCTTCAACAGTTCCTCGCGCATCATCAGACCCAGATTGCGCCGGCTTCGCCGCCACGGATCATCCGCACCCTTGTAGATGATGTGCCGCAGATCATTCAGGCGACCTGGGTTCGACGGCTTGCCCGCTTGAATCCACTGTTCCCGGGACTGCCCGCCACGCCAGGCTCTGGTCGTGAAACCGAGTATCTCGACCTTTACCGAACAGCGCTCCAGTGTCCGCCCGAGAATATCGCCGCACATCGCCGCAATGGTAATCGACCGGCCGCGCATCGAGCCGGAGCTATCGATCAACATGGTCACGACCGTGTCGCGGAAGGTGGTCTCCTTCTCCTGCTTGTAGACAAGCGGGTTCGTGGGATCGACCACCACCGATGCAAGCCGCCCACTGTCGAGGATGCCTTCTTCGAGGTCGAACTCCCAGGAACGGTTCTGTTTCGCCTGCAGGCGGCGCTGCAGCCGGTTGGCGAGTCTCGACGTTGCATGTTGCAGAGAAACCAGTTGCTGATCCAGCAGCGCCCGCAGCCGGATCAGCTCGGCCGCGTCACACAGATCTTCCGCCTTGATGATCTCGTCGAACTCGGTGGTGTAAGCGGAGTAATTGACATCCATCCGGATCCGACCGGAGTCGTCTGACATCAGGTTGGGCGCTTCATCAGGATCGGCTTCGCTGCCCATCTCGCTGAGATCCATATCGGCTTCCATCTGCATGGCAGCAGACTCGCCGTCCGCGTCCTCCTCGGACATGGCGTCTTCGTCCAGGACGACGTCTTCTGGACTCAGCTCTGCATCCGAAGTTGCCGACTCATCGACCGTCTCGGCATCCTGATCGTTCTCGTCGAGTTCCGCCGACTCGTCCATCTCATGGGCAAAGCCAAGATCCGCGAGAATCTCCCGGCAGACGTTGGCGAAGCTCTGCTGGTCTTCCACGCATTCTCTGAGCGACTCGATGTCGCCACCGGCACGTTCCTCGATGTAATCGCGCCAGTATCGGAGCACGTTTTCCGCTGACGGAGGCAACTCCCGGCCGGTGAGCTTCTGGCGCACCATCAATCCGACTGCAACGCTAAGGGGCGCTTCCGTCTCGGTGGTAATGGTGTCGAAGGCCGCTTCCTGGCACTGGGATTCCAGCGATGCGTCGAGGTTCTGGGCGACGCCATGCATGCGCAGCGATCCTAGCGAGGCGATGCGTGCATCCTCGATCCACTGGAACATCTCCTGCGCCGCGCCGCTGCGCGGTGACCGGCGCCGATGCAGCGCGGCGTCGTGATAGCGCATCTTCAGGGCGAACTCGTCGCCCACTCCGCGAACCGCGTCGACCTCGTGCGACGCGCAACCGACCACGGGCAGCGGCACCCGAACATGATTGCCCGAAGACGTCGGGGCGCCCTGCCCAAAACTCACGTCCAACTCGTCGTTGCCGGACAGCGCACGCATGGTGGCCGTCATGGCCCGCTTGAACGGTTCCAGCGGATGTTCCTGATCGGTCACAACTTTTTCCGCGTCAGATCGTCCGCGTCAGGACGCCTTCAGGATCAAACCCCGAGTGGCTTCCCCGAGATCTTCGCCCAGGCAACGCTGGTAATACTCGGACACGATGGGCCGTTCCAGCTCGTCGCACTTGTTGAGGAACGACAGCCGGAAGGCGAAGCCGATATCGCCGAAGATCTCAGCGTTCTCAGCCCAGGTGATCACGGTCCGCGGCGACATCACAACGGAAATGTCGCCGTTGATGAAGCCGCGTCGGCTGAGATCCGCAACAGCCACCATACTGGAGATCAGCTTGCGACCTTCATCGGTCTGCCACTTCGGTTCTTTGCCCAGGACAATCTCAACTTCGGCTTCATGTTCGAGGTAGTTGAGCGTCGTGACGATGTTCCAGCGGTCCATCTGACCCTGGTTGATCTGCTGGGTGCCGTGGTACAGCCCGGTGGTGTCGCCCAGGCCAATGGTGTTGGTCGTCGAGAACAGCCGAAATGCAGGATGCGGGGTGATGATCCTGTTCTGATCAAGCAGCGTCAGCTTGCCGTCGGTTTCCAGGACGCGCTGGATGACGAACATGACGTCAGGGCGACCGGCATCGTACTCATCGAACACCAGCACGGTTGGGTGTTGGATGGCCCAGGGCAGGATGCCTTCTCTGAACTCGGTGACCTGCTGGCCGTCCTGCAGCACGATGGCGTCCTTGCCGACCAGATCGATCCGGCTGATGTGGCCGTCGAGGTTCACCCGGATGCATGGCCAGTTCAGGCGCGCAGCAATCTGCTCGATGTGGGTGGATTTCCCAGTCCCGTGATAGCCCTGGATCATCACGCGGCGGTTGTGCGCAAATCCGGCCGCAATGGCCATGGTGGTTTCCGGATCGAACCGGTACGCCTTGTCGATCTCGGGAACGTATGGGGTACGATCGCTGAAGGCAGGCACTTCGAAGTCGTGGTCCACGCCAAACAGGTCCCGCACATTTGCCGTGACGTCGGGTAACATGTCGGGCGACAAGCCGGATTCGTGAACGTTCATAAGTGTCCGTCTATCTCAACTAAGCGACAACGAGGAGTGGACAACCGGAGGGATCTGACCCCCTCTAACTCATTGAACTGCATCGAATCGCGTATTTAACCACTAACCGCCCGCGTAACGAAGCAGGGGAATCCCTTGGCAACATTGTTGCTGGTCCGTCACGGGAAAGCCGCGGCCGGGTTCGGCGCACATCTCGACCCGGGCCTGGACGATCTCGGCAGGCGACAGGCGGCAGCGACCGCCCGTGTGCTCGCCCCGCACGGCCCTCTTCAGATCTACTCCAGCCCCCTCGCCCGTGCACGGGAGACCGCGTCTCCCCTGACCGAACGCTGGGGCAGCGAACCCATCATCGAGCCGCGCGTATCCGAGATCCCGGCGCCCACCGATGACCTGCGCGAGCGTAGCGCCTGGCTGGCGACGGTGATGCCGCAGCGCTGGGAGAATCTCGACCAGCGGCTGCACCTGTGGCGTCAGGCGTTGCTCGACTGCCTGCTCGACATGCAGGATGACAGCGTAGTGTTCTGTCACTTCATCGCCATCAACGTGGCCGTGGGCGCAGCTACGCGCGACGACCGAATGATCTGCTTTCGCCCCGACAACGGTTCCGTCACCCGGCTCGCCAATCATGACGGCAACCTCCGTCTGATCGAACTCGGTCGCGAGGCCGAGACCCACGTGAACTGACGCTAACTTTTGGTCTAATTGACCATCATCTTGAGGTTGGCTGCAGAAATGGAAATCACCGCCACACACTCAAGACAAAATATCGAACGATTTCAATAGGCTATAGATTCTACGGAACCTGGCACGATAGTTGTACTGCCAAAGGGCATGGCATTGCTGACTCGAAGAAGACTTGCCGGGATGGGGATCCAACGACAACAGAAGAATAATCCGCTCGGAGGTGCGCGGTGATCCGCCTGCTTGCCGAGCACCGGGTGGCCGCCAACCTGGCCATGATCATGATGACGCTCGCCGGCCTCTGGGCCATCAAGAGCATTCCGTCGTCGCTGGATCCGCCCATGGCGTTGCCGCTGATCTTCGTCGAAGTGGAATGGCGGGGGGCCGCTGCGGAAGACATCGAAGAACTAGTCACCACGCCGATCGAACAGCAGCTCAGGACGCTCAACTCACTCCGCGAACTGACCTCCCGGACCAACAACGGCAACGTGCAGATCCGGGTGATGTTCGACTACGACGCCGACATGGTGGTCGCCCTCGATCAGGTCAAGCAGCGCGTGGCGAATATCCGCAACCTGCCACTGGACATCGAGCCACCGACCGTTCGCCGTTGGATCGATATGGAACCCATCGCCGCCGTACTGGTCACCGGTCCGGACGACATCAACGAGCTGATTCCCCTGGTCCGCGCGCTCGAGAAAGATCTGCTGAGCCGCGGCATCGAAGGCGTGCTTTACGACGGTCTCCCCGAAGAGGAGATCGCGCTGCTGATTGGTGGCCAGCGATTGCACGAGCTTGGTCTGACCATGGACGAACTCGCCGCCGAGGTGGCTCGCGTCAGCCGGAACGTACCCGCCGGCACCGTGGGCCGGGGCCAGGGGTCTCGGCAATTGCGCAGCCTCGATCAGCAACGCGACCCGTTGAGCTTCGAGCAGCTGTACATCCGCAACGTCGATCAACTGATCCGACTGGGAAATATCGCCGAGGTGGTGCAACGCCCCAGGGATGGTCAGCCCATCGTCACACAGAACGGCCAGCCAGCCATCGAAATGATCCTGTGGCGCAGCACTGACTCGGATGCCTGGCAAGCGGAACAAGTGCTCAAGACCTGGCTCGCAGAAGTACGTCCGACACTGCCCGAGGGCGTGGAGCTGACGCTTTACAACAACGTCTGGGACCTGCTGGGAGCGCAGCTCGGCATGATCGTGAAGAACGGCTTGACCGGTCTGCTCCTGGTGGTACTGACGTTATTCGCGTTTCTTCCCGTACGGGTCGGCTGGTGGGTTACGGTCGGCATTCCGGTGAGCTTCATGCTCGCGCTGGCCCTGTTCTACAGCGTGTTCGGCTACGGCGTCAGCATCATTGCGCTGATCGGCTTCATCATGGCGCTGGGTATCGTTGTCGACGACGCAATTGTAGTGGGCGAGGATGCGGTCACCCAGTTCGAGTCCGGCAAGTCGCCGGTCGACGCCGCCGTCGCCGGGGCGCAGCGCATGTGGGTTCCGGTAGTGACGTCGTCCCTGACCACCCTGGCCGCGTTTCTGCCACTGATCCTGGTCGGCGGGCGGCTGGGCGCAAGCGTGCTGGCGCTACCGACGGTGCTGCTGTGCGTCATCCTGGCGTCACTGATCGAGTGCTTCGCCGTGCTGCCCGGCCACCTCAAGTCTGCTTTCGAACGCCAGCAGGCCGGTTCGGTATCCAAGTTCCGACAGCGCTTCGATGCCGCCTTCACCCGCCTTCGCCGGGAACGATTCGAACCGTTGGTACGACGTGCCCTGGACTACCCCGGCGCCACCGTGTGCGCCGCCCTCGGCGCCATGATCTGCGCGTTCAGTCTGGTCGCATCACAACATGTCGGCATCGCGTTCGTCATGGGATTCGACCTCCAGAGCTTGAGCGCCAACGTCGAGTTCAGCGCGTCGGCCAGTGATGCCCAGAAGCAGCACTTCATCGACGAACTCGAAGCCGGCCTCGAACGGGTGAATCGGGAACACGACTACGCCAACGTGCAAAGCTGGGTGACCAAGTACAACCTGGCTGAGTTCAACAAAGAGCAGGAGACCGGCGTTCAGTACGCGTCGATCGATGCGCCCTACGCGTTAGAGGAAGCACGCACACTCGCGCCGACGGAGTTCGTCGAGGCGTGGCGCAGCTACGTCAACCAGCCACCCTATGTAGAGCAACTGCTGCTTGCGGTGGAAGGCGGCGCGAACAATGGCCAATCGGATATCGCGCTCGCACTGAGAGGGACATCCATCGAGCAGCTCCGACAGGGCGCGGATCTGCTGAAGGCAGAGCTGGCGGGATACCCGGGTGTATCCAACGTCACCGACGATCTACCTTACGGCAAGGAGCAACTGATCTACCGCCTCACGCCCACGGGTCGCACACTTGGACTCACCAGCGAGAGTCTCGGCAGCCAGTTGCGGTCCGCTTACAACGGCCGCCTGGTGCAGATCTTCAATCAGAACAACTCGGAACTCGAAGTCAGGGTCATGCTGCCGGACGCGGAGCGCGACAATCTCGCGTCGTTGCAACAGTTTCCGATCCGCACGCCGGACGGAACGTTCGTACCGCTGGCCAACGTCGCAACCCTGCACAACCGGCGCGGCATCGACGTGATCCGTCACCAGGACTCCGAAATGGCCATTCGGATCTATGCCGATGTGGATGAAGAAGCCAACAACGCGATCTCCATCGTGGCCGACCTCGAAGAGAATCGCCTGGCCCCGATCCTGGAGCGCTACGACCTGACGTTCGGACTGTCGGGCAAGTCGCGCCAGGACCAGGTGATGCTCGAGGTCATGGGGGTTGGAGCCGTACTGAGTCTGATCCTTATCTACCTGATTCTTGCCTGGGTATTCGCCTCCTACCTGTGGCCACTCGCCATCATGACGGCCATCCCATTCGGTTTGACCGGCGCGATTGTCGGACACTGGCTGCTCGGTATGGACATTGGCGCCATGTCCCTGCTCGCATTCTTTTCGCTTACCGGGATCGTGGTCAACGACTCAATCGTGTTGATCAGCTTCGTCAAGCGCAGCGTCGAAGCCGGTACGCAGATCAAACAGGCATTGTTCGAAGCTATCAGCGCACGCTTTCGAGCGGTAATTCTCACGTCGCTCACAACCATTGCAGGGTTGCTGCCACTGATCTTCGAGTCCTCGACCATGGCCATGTACATCACGCCTATCGCAGTCACCATCTGCTTCGGTCTGGGGTTCTCGACGTTGCTGGTCCTGCTGGTCATCCCAGCGCTCGTGCTGCTGCTGGAGCAGCTCAAGATCAATCTCGGGGACGCGGTTGCGCGCCTGCTAGCGCGCGCGCGGCCATCTCAAGGAGCAAACGCATGACGTCAACCAGAACGCTGAGCGAGATCGTGAGTTCTCTGCGGCGGCGTCCCCGGCTGCGCAGAGCCGCCGTCGGCATCGGTTTTCTTGCAGTGTCGGCGCTTGCCAGCGTATCGATCTTCGCGACCGCGCCCAACGCGGTGCCCGAAACGCCCCGGGAGCGGGCGTGGCCCGTCTCGGTGATGATCGCGGAACCGGCCATGTTGAGCCCGAAGTTCTCGAGCTACGGGCGCGTGGAGTCATCGCGCCAGAGCCGAATCCGTACCAATCTGATCGCAGAGATCGCCCAGGTCCACGTGCGCGAAGGGGAGTGGGTGGCGGCCGGTGACGTACTGGTTGAGCTGCGCCGTGACGGGTTGGAGCTTACCGAGCGGCGGCGTGCCGCGGAACTCGACCAGGAGCGTGCGAATCTCAATTCTATTTCCATGGCCTTGAATCTGATCGAAAAGTCCTCCGAACATTTCGTGGCCATGCACCGAATATCGCAGACCAAACTCGAGCGACACGAAGGCCTCTTCGAGCGTCGCATGATCTCCCGTTCATTGCTCGACGACGTGCTGCAGCAAACCAGTGCTGCCAGCATCGAGTATCAGCGGCATCTGCGGGAGCTGGCGGACTTCCCGAATCAGCTGAGCGCCCAGCGGGCGCGGGTCGCCAAGGCCGAGGCGCTGCTCGACCAGGCGCGGCTCGACCTGGATCATGCGACGATTCGCGCGCCCTTCTCCGGACCGGTGATATCGGTCGACGCATCGCCGGGTGACTACAGCGCCAGCGGCGCAGTGCTGGTCGAGGTGGCAGATGCCTCGGGATTCGAGGTGCGCGCACCCATTCCGGACACCTACCGGGCGCGCGTCCGGCGATATCTGCGCGCCGGTCAGCCGGTCACGGCCGCTGCGATGATCGGCGGCGTGCAGACTGCACTTCTGCTCACGCGCTTCGCCGGGAACGTCCGCGCAGGCCACAGTGGCAGCGACGCGTTCTTCGAGATCAATGCGGCGGCGGGTTCAGCCCCGCCGGAAGTCGGCCGGGTCGTGAACCTGACGATTACGCTGCCGCCCGAGGCCAACCTCGTCGCCCTGCCCGTGCAATCGATCTACGAAAACGACCGCATCTACCAGGTGCACAACAGTCGTCTGAAAGCGCTGACGGTGGAACGCCTCGGTGATCATCAGACCCAGGCCGGCGAGTATCGAATTCTGGTACGGTCCAGCGAACTCGAAGCCGGCCTGTCGATCCTGACCACTCAACTGCCGAAAGCGATCTCCGGTCTGCTGGTACGGCCGATTGGAGCGGTCGATGGCTAGGGAGTGTCAGTCAGCAGGAGCCGAACGCCCGCCAGGCGCAACAGCAGTAACTCCAGCGTGCGCCAGGGGTCTCCTTCGCGCAGCCCTTTGACGCGCTGATCCACCAGTGCCGAATCGATGAGCAACTGCTCGAGTTCGGCACGCCCGAGACGCCGCCCGGCGTCTCGCAGCAAACGCTCGCGCTGCTTCGGGAGCCCGCGTCGGGGCCCCTCGATCAGTTGGCGTAGCTGGCTGACGAACGACCCGTGGGCGGCCAGGGGTTGTATTCCTTCCTGGCGCAGCACCGAAATGATGTGCCTCACCCGGCCTGGTTGCCCCGCCAATGCGGCATCCGTCAGGTCGAAGGCATCGTAGTGTGAGGCGTCCAGCACGGCGTCCTGCAGCGCGGCCAGCGAGACCGGCATCGTGAGCTCCAGCAGCTTCAGCTTCTCGATTTCCTGCACGGCGGCCAGCAGATTGCCTTCCATTCGCTCACTGAAAAAGGTGAGCGCGTCTCGATCCAGCGTGATTCCGGCGCGTTCGCAGCGCCGCGACAGCCAACGCGGCATTTCGGCCACATCGACCGGCCACACCTGCACCACGCCGGCACTCTTTTGAAATGCCTTGAACCACGCAGTATTGCGCTGCCGGGAGTCCAGGCGCTCGGTGCGCACAAGCAGCAACGCATCCTCGACAGGAGCTTCCAGGTACGCGCGCAATGCATCGGATGCCGCGCGATCGAACTGCTTTGGCGTCAGACGCAGATCCAACAGGCGGCGTTCGGAAAATAGTGACATGTTGGCGGCGCTGTTCCGCAATTCAGCCCAGCTGAACCCCGAATCGACGTGCATCACCTGGCGTTCGGCGTAGCCCTGGCCGCGCGCCGCAGCAATCACCTCGTCACAGGCCTCCTGAACCAGTAGCGGCTCGCCCCCACAGATCAGGTAAACGGGCGCCAGCGGTCCCTCGAGGTGCGCCGGAAGCTCTTCAGGCCGGATCTGCATGCGTGGTTGCCTCCGGGGTGCTCGCCCGGCTACGAGTCGCCGTGTCGAGACTGCGCAGGATCTGCTGCACCAGATCCTGTTCCATCTCGCCCCGCAGCAACGCCTGCTCTTCGCTGCTGCCCACGATGTTGTTGCGGTCGAGCCGGTACGTCCGGGCCACGCGAATCGAGCGTTCTTCGACGAGCAACGTCTGGACAGGTTCGGTATCGGCACCTGCCGGTTCCTGAGCAACTATGCGATAACGAATCTCGAGCGAGATTTCGTACTCGGCGGTCCGTACCCGTTCCGTGACCGAGATGCTGCGCCGGTTGTCACGCTGAGCCGTCAGATCGATGACGACATCCGCCGCAGACCGATCCGTAACGACTTCGACGCCGGCGAATCCAAGCGAACGTGCCAGCTGACGCTCGATGGTGACAGCGCGCACAGAGCTGACATACACGCGTTCGAAATTCGCGCTCAGTTCGTTGCCACGCAGGTGGAAACCGCAGCCGGCCAGCACCCATAGCATGACTATCGCCCCGGGCGCTGCGCGCTTCATCCGACCACGAAGTTGATCAGTTTCCCGGGAACATAGATCGTCTTACGAACGGTCTTGCCCTTGAGGAACCGGCTGACATTGTCGTTGCCAAGGGCCGCCTGAGTAACGGTTTCCTCATCGGCGTCGGCCGCGACCTGAACCTGCCCGCGAACTTTGCCCTGTACCTGCACGACGATCTCCAAGCGCTCTTCGACCAGCTTCGCTGGATCGTAACTCGGCCACTCGGCCGATTCGAACACACTGTCTTTGTAGCCAAGCCGCTGGTACAACTCTTCGGCAATGTGTGGCGCAAAGGGCGCGATCATCACCACCAGTGGTTCCACTTCACCTCGCGCCGCGATGCGGCCACCCGCCCGCACTACGTTCAGGTACTCCATCATTGCCGCGATCGCCGTGTTGTACTGAAGGGCCGGTAGTTGTTCGGACACCTGGCGAATCGTCTGGTGAAGTTTGCGCTCGACCCGTGCGTCGGGCGACCGGTCCTCCGCCTGCACCACGCTCTGCCAGAGCCGGGAAAGGAAGCTGTGTGGCCCGTGCAGACCCTGCTCCCGGTAGTCGCCACCCTGTTCGAAGGGTCCGAGGAACATCAGAAACACCCGCAACGTATCCGCCCCGAACTGATCGATGATGCTGTCCGGAACGACGACGGTGCCCCGGCTCTTCGACATCTTCGAGCCTTCGTTGATGATCAGGCCGTGCGCCCGGAAGCGGCTGAAGGGCTCATCGAAATCAATGTGTCCGAGGTCGTGCAGCGCCATGGTGATGAACCGCGCGTACATCAGATGCAGCACCGCGTGCTCATGGCCACCGATGTAAGTATCCACCGGCAACCACTTGGCCGTCAGCTCGGGGTCGAAGGGAACGTCGTTCAGCTCGGCACTCGGATAGCGAATAAAGTACCAGGCCGAGTCGAGAAACGTGTCCGACACGTCGGTTTCGCGGCGCGCAGCGCCGCCGCAATCGGGGCATTGCGTTTCGTACCATTCCTTGAGCCGCGCCAGCGGGCTGACTCCCGAGTCGTCCGGCTTAAAATCTTCGAGGCGCGGCAGCAGTACCGGGAGTTCATTCACCGGGACCGGAACGGGACCGCAGGCGTCACAATGAATGATCGGGATCGGCGGGCCCCAGTAGCGCTGCCGGGACACGCACCAGTCGTGCAGGCGATAGTTTATCTTGGCTTCGGCCCGGCCCTCGTCTGCCAACTGTTCGACGATGGCGCGTTTAGCCGCGTCCACCGACAAGCCATCGAAGTCGCCGGAGTTGACCAGCACGCCATCACCGGTGTACGCCTCGTCGAGCACGGTCGATGCATCGTCGCCGGGCGCCGCAATGACCCGGACAATCGGCAGATCGAACGCCGCAGCGAAGCCGAAATCCCGCTCGTCGTGACCCGGGACGGCCATGATTGCGCCCGTGCCGTAGGCCATCAGCACGTAATCCGCAATCCAGACCGGGATCGGCTGATGCGTCACCGGATTGATGCAATACCCACCGGTGAATACGCCGGTTTTGTCCTTGTCGATTTTCTGGCGTTCGATCAGATCGCGGCTGGCAACCTCCGCGCGGTACGCATCGACGGCGACGCGTTGCTCGTCCGTGGTCAACACGTCCACCAGATCGTGCTCTGGTGCCAGCACCATATAGGTTGCACCGAACAGGGTATCCGGTCGGGTAGTAAACACCGGCAGTGTCTGGGCTGCGTCCTGAACCGCGAATTGCACTTCAGCGCCTTCGCTGCGGCCAATCCAGTTGGCCTGGGCCTTGCGCGTGGCGTCAGACCAGTCGAGCCCTTCGATGTTATCCAACAGGCGCCCGGCATAACGCGTGATGTTGAAGAACCATTGCAGGAACTCGCGCTGTTCGACCTGCGTATCGCAGCGCTCGCACACACCCTGAATGACCTGCTCGTTGGCCAGCACCGTTTTACAGGAGGGACACCAGTTGACCGGCGCCTTGCGCTGCTCCGCGAGTCCGCCCTTGAACAGTTCCAGGAAGATCCACTGGGTCCACTTGTAATACTCGGGTTGCGTGGTGTCCACGGCATGGTCCCAATCGAACATGCCACCCATGCGCTTCAACTGACGGGTAAAGTTAGCGACATTCCGTGGAATCAGCTCATTGGGATTGGTGCCCACCTTGAGCGCGTAGTTTTCCGAATGAATGCCGAACGCATCGAAGCCAATCGGCTCAAACACGTCGCGACCAAGCAGCCGCTGGTAGCGGCCATGGACGTCGGCGCCGGTGAACGCAAAGATGTTGCCGATGTGCAGCCCTTCGGCCGACGGGTAGGGGAACATCATCAGGTTGAAGAATGGATCCTTCGCCGTGCGCAGGTCCTGGGTGGTGAACGTATTAGTCCCATGCTCAGCCCATTCCGCCTGCCATTTTTCCTCAATGGCGATCGGGTCGTAGCGTTCGAATTCCGTACTCATCAGATTCGTCAAGTGCGTCGAAAAAAAGGTCGCAAGGATACCACCCGAACAAGTGTACCGGCGAGGATCAGCGCCAGCCCGACCAGCAACGGTAGATGACCATACCGGCCAAATGGCGTGGTGCCGTTCATTGCCGTGAAGTGTCCTTCGAGAACCCCGGTCTCGAACTGGGGCAACTCGGCGCGCACCGTACCGTGTGCATCGATGATCGCCGTGACCCCATTGTTGGTCGCCCGCAACACCCATCGGCCGTTCTCGCGCGCGCGCATGCGCGCCATCTGCACGTGCTGCAGCGGTCCGGTCGAATTACCGAACCAGGAGTCGTTGCTGATGGTCACCAACACATCCGCCTCGCGCGCGCTGCGCCGCACCAGATCGGGATAGACGATTTCGTAGCAGATCGCCATTGCCACGCCCCAGGGCCCAGCGCGCAGCAATGGCTGATTCTCAGGGCCCGGTTCGGTCCGCGACATCGGCAGGTTGAAGAATTCAATGACCCCGCGCAGCAGGCCCGCCAGTGGAACGTACTCGCCGAATGGCACCAGACGCTGCTTCACGTAGCGACCCTCGCCGTTGCCAAGGGCCACCGCCGTGTTCCGGAACACGCCGTCGCTGGCAGGCGCACCCGGACTGATTTCATAGGCCGGTACGCCGAGGATCAGGGTGGCACCGCCCGCCCGCGCCCGCCGATCCATCTCTGCGAGGTAGTCGACCGCCTGGCGCTGGAAAATCGTGATAGCCGCTTCCGGCCAGATCACCAGATCGTTGTCCCAATGCCCGGCGGTCAGCCGTCGGTGCCGATCCAGGATCATGCCGATGCTGTCCATGCGCCATTTGATGTCCTGCCCGATGTTGCTCTGGACCAATGCCACCCGACCCGAATCACCTGTCTCGACCCATTGCTTCGACTGGAGTGGCCAGGCCACAAGCCACGGAAGCAGCGCCAGGGTCACGCCCACCAGACGTTTGCGCCATCCAATCGTTTCCAGCACGGCAACGACGAACGCCACTGAGAAGACCGAGGCGAAACCCACCAGCAAGACTCCACCCACCGGGGCCAACGCCCCCAGCGGGTCGTCAATGTGGGCATAGCCAATGAACAGCCACGGAAATCCGGTCAGCACCCATGTCAGGAGCCATTCAGTCAATGTCCAGGTGGCTGCAAACGCAAAGCCATCGGCCAATGGCCGCGCCGTGCGCAGCCAGCGACCATAGACCCAGCCCTGCAACGATGAGAACAACGCCAGTCCGGCGACGAACAGCAGCACCAGGAAACCCGCCAGTGCGGGGGTCGCGTGGCCGTAATCGTGAATACTGACGTAGATCCACGACACGCCAGCCGCGTACTTCCCCACGCCGTACCACCAACCGAGCATGGCGGTACTGTGCGGCAGTGCCCTGTTCAGTACCCACAACAGCGCGCCCGCCGACGCAGGCGCGAGCAGCCAGTAATCGAAGGGAGCAAGCGCAAAGGGCAGCGCCGCACCCGCGAGCAAAGCTGCCCAGAACGCCGGCGGGAAAATCCGCGCTGTGAGGCCCCGCATCGCTAGCGGACGGGCACCCTGGGAGTAGGAAAATCGCTCACGCGTCGCGTTCCAGGCGCGTCATGTGCAACAGTCGAATGCGACGGCTGTCGGCGGCGAGCACCCGGAACTGGAAGTCACCGAAGCGGCCCGTCTCCTCCCGCGTCGGCAAGTGACCGATCTGCTTCAACAGGACCCCGCCAATGGTATCGAACTCATTAGCGTCGAAATCGGTGTCGAAATACTCGTTGAACTCGTCGATGGGAGTCGTTGCCTTGACCGTGAAGTTGCGCGCATCCAGCTCCTTGATGAAGCTTTCTTCGTCGACATCGTACTCATCCTCGATGTCCCCGACGATCTGCTCCACCACATCCTCGATGGTGATCGCCCCTGAGACGTGACCGTATTCATCGACCACCACCGCCATGTGATTGCGCGTACTGCGAAACTCCTGCAGCAGCACGTTCAAGCGTTTGCTCTCCGGAACCACCGTCGCCGGCCGTATGCAATCCTTGATGTCGAAGTCGTCCCAGTCGTCCTGAAGCAGCAGCGGCAACAGATCCTTGGCATGCAGAATGCCCTTGACGTCATCGAGGTCATCACCGATGACCGGAAAGCGCGAGTGTTTGGAGTTGATGATCACCGGCAGAAACTCTTCGAGCCGCGTATCGGCGCACACCGTGACCAGCTGCGACCGGGGGATCATGATGTCGCGGGCGTGCATATCCGACATGGTCAGCGCGCCGAATATGATGTTCAGAACCTCGCCGTCGACCAGTTGGCGGTCGGCGGCATCCCGCACCATCTCCATGAGATCCTTGCGATCCGAGGGTTCGCCGCTGAACAGATCAGTGACGCGTCCCAGCCATGAGCGTACGCCACCGTCGCCGCGATCGGGTTCGCTCATCTAGGGGTCCGCAGCCTGCGGTTGCCGGTAGGGGTTCGGGATTCCCAAACGCTCCAGGACGTCGATCTCTCGACCTTCCATTGTGCGCGCCTCATCCTCCGATTCATGATCATACCCCAAAAGATGCAGCACACCATGCACCACCAGATGTGCCCAGTGATCGTTCACCGCCTTATGTTGTTGCTGTGATTCGCGCACCACGATCGGCGCGCACAACAGGATATCGCCGAGGGGTGCGAGTTCCGCCGGCAGCCCTTCCTGATCCGCCGCGAACGACAGAACATTGGTGGCTCGATCGATTCCCCGGTAGCGCGCATTGAGCTTGCGCCCCTCCTCCTCATCCACGATCCGCACACAGATGTGCCCGCCAGGTTGACCTTCCGATGCGAGCGTTGCCGCCGCCCAGGCGCACAGCTGCCGTCGGCCCGGCAACGGCCGATGGCCGCTGGCAAACTGGACGTCGATGCAGGCCGAGGGATCAGCGCCCGTGTCGCTCATCAGTTCCTGAATCCGACCCCCGAGACGCTTCGACAACGTCATTGACGGCGTACGCTTCGACGATGCGCTGCACCAGCGGATGGCGAACGACGTCTTTAGAGCCAAACCGCGTGAACGAGAGACCGTTCACCTCCCGCAGAATATCGATGACGTGGATCAATCCCGAACGGCTGCCGCGCGGCAAATCGATCTGCGTGATGTCGCCGGTAATCACCGCTGTCGAGCCAAAGCCGATTCGCGTCAGAAACATCTTCATCTGTGCGGCCGTCGTGTTCTGACTTTCATCGAGAATGATGAAGGCGTTGTTCAACGTGCGGCCGCGCATATAGGCAAGCGGCGCGACCTCGATGATGTTGCGTTCGATGTACTTGTGGACCCGCTCGACGCCCATCATTTCGTACAACGCGTCGTACAACGGGCGCAGGTAGGGGTCTATCTTCTGTGCCAGATCACCCGGCAGAAAGCCCAGCTTCTCACCGGCCTCAACCGCCGGTCGGACCAGCAGTATCCGATTGACCCGCTGGCCTTCCAGCGCGGCCACGGCGCAGGCGACTGCCAGATAGGTCTTGCCGGTACCGGCCGGTCCGACGCCGAAACTGATATCCGTGGTCTGAATTGCCTGGACGTAACTGATTTGATTCGCGCCGCGCGGCTTGATGGTTTTGCGCCGGGTACGAATGATGTTTTCCTCCGGCTCCGCGGTCGGGTTCAGCAACGCTTCAACGCCAGACTCCTGCAGATAAAGGTGAATGGCCTGGGAATCGAGCGGCTCGTCTCGCGCATCTTCATAGAGCCGTTTCAGCAACGCTTCACACACTTCGACGTTGGACTGAAGACCCGACAGCTGGAACTCGTTGCCCCGGTTGCGCACCTGGATACCCAGCCGATCTTCGAGGTACTTGAGATTCTGATCGAACGGCCCGCACAGAGCGGCCAGGCGGGTGGATTCGTTCGGCTCGAGGACGACGTTTGCAGTATGCGCTGCGACCGGATTGGCGATGTCGTTCAAATTCACACCGAATCGAGTGAAGGCTCTAGGATATCCGGGCGACCGACCCTGTCAAACGAAGTTTTCACGCCTGAGGCCAGGTGGCCGCGAAGTGAATTCGGCATCGCCTGATCGATCAGGACGTCGGCAAAACTCCCAATCAACCGTTCCTCGGCTGAGAAATTCACCACCCGATTATTTTCCGTCCGCGCCTGCAGCTGGCTCGGGTCCTTTTTCGACCGGCCGGTGACCAGCACCCGTTGTCGCGTGCCGACCATCGCCGCGCTGATCGCGTCCGCCTGCTGCCGGATGCGCGTCTGAAGCAGACCCAGGCGCTGCTTCTTGAGCGTTTGAGGCGTGTCGTCCGGCAGGCTGGCCGCGGGCGTTCCCGGCCGGGGGCTGTAGACGAAGCTGAAGGACGTATCGAAGCCGATCTCGGCAATCAGCGCCATGGTGGCATCGAAGTCAGCTTGCGTTTCACCCGGAAATCCGACGATGAAGTCCGATGACAGACTGATGTCCGGACGAATCCGGCGCAGCCTGCGGATCCGATCTTTGTATTCGAGCACCGTATGGCCGCGCTTCATCAGCGCGAGGATCCGATCCGATCCCGACTGAACCGGCAAGTGCACGTGACTGACCAGTTCCGGTACCTCCGCGTACACGTCGATCAATGCATCGGAAAACTCGACCGGATGCGAAGTGGTGAAGCGGATTCGGTCGATGCGCGGGATGTCCGCCACGTAACAGATCAGTTCCGCAAGATCCGCCGTAGCAACACCATCGGCATCGCCAGCGCTGCCCGAATCGATCAGACCCCGGTAGGCATTCACGTTCTGCCCCAGCAGGTTGACCTCTCGCACTCCCTGATCAGCGAGTTGTCCGATTTCCCTCAACACGTCATCCACCGGTCGACTGACTTCCTCGCCCCGGGTGTAAGGCACTACGCAGAAGCTGCAGTACTTGCTGCACCCTTCCATGACCGACACGAAGGCACTTGGACCTTCCGCCGTCGGTGCCGGCAGACGATCGAACTTTTCGATCTCGGGGAAACTGATGTCCACCACGGGAACACCACGCCTGGCCCGGGCTTCATCGATCATGGCCGGCAGGCGATGCAACGTCTGCGGGCCGAACACGAGGTCGACGTAGGGCGCCCGGGCATGAATCGCGGCACCTTCCTGACTGGCAACACAACCACCCACACCGATCAGCAGGTCGGGATTGCGGACCTTCAGGCGCTTCCAGCGGCCGAGCTGATGGAATACCTTCTCCTGGGCTTTTTCCCGAATCGAACAGGTGTTAAGCAGCAGCAGGTCCGCATCTTCCGCTGCATCGGTCGGCTCCAGCCCATGGCTGACCTTGAGCAGGTCGAGCATACGTGCCGAATCGTACTCGTTCATCTGGCAGCCGTGGGTCTGAATGAAGACTTTCCCGGACATCTTTTTTGCGTTCGCGCTTGCGCGTACTCTGGCACTATAGGGGGCACAGATTATAGGGGGCTACCGCAACACTTGAAATCCCAGCATGAGGCTCTATATAACGGTGGCTAAATCCAAATCAGGCAGTGGAATGAGGAACACCCAGGAACATATCTATAAGGTTCTGTTCCACAATCAGGGTCAGGTCTACGAGGTCTACGCCCACTCGATCTACCAGAGTGATCTGTACGGCTTCATTGAGATCGAAGACTACATCTTTGGCGAGCGCACCAAGGTGGTGATCGATCCAGGCGAAGACAAGCTGCGCCAGGAGTTCGAGGGCGTCCAGCGCAGCTTCATTCCGATGCATGCCATCGTCCGGATCGACGAAGTCGAAAAAGAGGGCGTCGCCAAAGTCACCGAGAGCAAGGGTGAGAATGTCACACCGTTTCCAATGCCCGTCCCAAGCAACGAAAAGAAGACCTGAGCCCCAACCCACCTGAATCTACGGCACGGCAGCCGCTGCACCCGCTCGTTCACGCGCGGGAAACACCGGACCGCCCGGCCCTGATCTTGGCCGACACCGGCCAGGTGATGAGCTACGCAGAACTCGCATCCCTGTCGTGTCGCGGGGCGCGGGTGTTTCGGGACCTCGGTCTGCGGACCGGCGACGGGATCGCACTGCTCGTCGAGAACTGTCCCGAGTTCCTGCCGATCTACTGGGCTGCTCAGCTTGCGGGCCTGTACTTCACACCCATCAGCGTGCAGTTCCAGCGCGACGAGATCGCCTGGATACTGAACGACTGCGATGCGCAGGTACTGATCGTATCGGAAACCCAGGCGGGCAAGGTCACGGACGCTCCCCAAGCCCATCAGTTGTTACTGTCCGACTGGCACTCCCTGACTCGGGCCGCGTCCGATCAGTTGCTCGGCGACGCCTGTGAGGGCGCCGAGATGCTGTACTCCTCCGGGACCACTGGGCCGCCCAAGGGAGTTCGCCACGCTCCGCCGGGCACATCTCTGGGAACCACCTCGGAACTGATGCGGCGGCGCCTCAGGCTGCACCGGATCGATGCGTCGATGGTGTATCTGTCGACGGCGCCGCTGTATCACTCCGCGCCACTGCGCTACAACGCCATGGCGCAGCGGGTGGGCGCAACCAGCGTGATCATGCCGAAATTCACGCCGCGCACCGCCCTGGAGCTGATCGAACGCCACCGGGTGACCCACAGCCAATGGGTCCCGACGATGTTCGTCCGGCTGCTGCAGCTCGAACCGGAGGTACGTGCCCGCTGGGACCTGTCCAGCCACCGGTTCGCGATTCATGCGGCTGCACCCTGCCCGGTTGAGGTCAAGCGAGCCATGTTCGACTGGTGGGGGTCGATTCTCTACGAGTACTACTCAGGAACCGAGGGCAACGGTCAGACCGCAATCGATCCCCAGCAGTGGCTTGCCCATCCCGGGTCCGTCGGTACGCCATTGCTGGGCACACTGCGCATTCTCGATGCCGCTGGGCGGGAATTGCCGGCCGGCCAGGACGGACTCGTGTACTTCGAGGGCGGTCCAGCGTTCGAGTACTACAAGGATCCGGAGAAGACTGCGCGCAGTCGCAGCCCGCAAGGCTACTCGACACTGGGCGACATCGGCCACTTGGATGACGAGGGCTACCTGTATCTGACCGGTCGGTCCTCATACATGATCATATCCGGCGGCGTAAACATCTATCCGCAGGAAATCGAAGATCTGTTGCTGCGTCATCCCGCGGTTTCAGACGTCGCAGTGTTTGGTATCCCGCACCCGGAATTCGGCGAAGAGGTCAAGGCCGCCGTCGAGCTACGCGCAGGTCTGGCCGTTGATGACGCCCGGGCTCGCGAGCTGATTGACCATTGCCGGGAGCATCTGGCCCATCTCAAGTGCCCGAAGTCGATCGACTTCCACGAATCTCTACCGCGTCACGCCACCGGTAAGCTCTATACGCGCCAGCTACGCGACCCGTACTGGACGTAGCGGCGCCTGCGCCGGCGCTTCACCGCGAGCCGCATCGAGAATCCGTTCGGCCATCTGGTCGGCTTCGAGGTTGCTCGGTCGCTTTGCGCGCTGGGCGCGTTCGAATATCTCCAGCAGGCGTTCGCCAATTCGGTCGACCGCCCGGGCGAGCTGCGCGACATCGCCTTCGCCCAGGTACTCTCGAGCGACGCTGATGATTCCACCGGCGTTGATGACATAGTCCGGTGCATAGAGTATCCCGCGCCGCATGAGCGCCGTACCGGCTGCCGCATCGAACAGCTGGTTGTTCGCCGCGCCCGCAACCACGTTCGCCTGGAGCCGGGATACCGAATCGCAGGTCAACACGCCGCCCAACGCGCAGGGCACGAACACATCCACCGGCTGGGACACGATTTCATCCACCGGCACGAGTTCGGCGCCCAACTCATCGGCTGCCCGTTCGCGCTTGTCTTTATCGAGATCCGCAGCCACCAGCCTGGCCCCCGCCTCGCGCAACAATCGCGCCGTTTCGAAGCCCACGTTGCCCAGTCCCTGAATACCGACCCGCAAATCATCGAGATCACGCGTCGGGTCGATGAATCCGACTGCAGCGCGGATGCCCTGGACAACACCGCGCGCCGTCCAGGGCGAAGGATCGCCTCCCGCGGCGGTCGCCACGCCGCTGACGTAGTCGGTACGCTGCGCCACGCAACGTAAATCTGCGACGTTGACGCCCACATCTTCCGCGGTGACATACCGACCCCCCAGAGACTCCACCAGTTCGCCAAAGGCATGCAGCTGCGCTTCTGTGGCGGGTTCATCGGCCAGGATAACGGCTTTGCCACCGCCAAAAGGCAGGCCGGCCAACGCGTTCTTGTAGGTCATCCCTCTGGACAAGCGCAACACGTCATCCAGCGCGGCGAAGTCGTCTGCGTAGTGCCAACGACGCAGGCCACCTGCGGCCGGTCCCAGGGTGGTGTCGTGCAGGGCGATGATTGCCCGCAGACCGGATTCGCTGTGCTCGTGCCAGAGCACCCGTTCGTGGGAGGCAAATGAGGGGTGGTCGAACATGATGGGAGTGCTCACGGACACGAGCCTGGATGTGGCGCAAACGATAGACCTCTCCCGGTACAAAAACCTTGCGATCGTGCCGCCTTATCCTAAAAAGGTAACTTATTCATGTTACTCTACTCATTTTACGGGCATATTCATGTCCAACGATCCACTCGACCGCTTTGATCGTGCAATACTCGAACACCTCCAGCACGACGCCAGCATGTCGGCCGCCGAGGTCGGGGAGTCCGTCGGCCTGTCACAGTCGCCCTGCTGGCGGCGCATCAACCGGCTGGAATCCCGAGGGGTGATCACCCGGCGCGTCGCTCTGCTCGACCGCCGCAAGTTGGGCCTGGATGTACTGGTCTTCGCCATGGTCAAACTGACCGCCCACGGCCGCCGCTCGCTACCGGAGTTCGCGGAGACGATCCAACGCTACCCCCAGGTGCTGGAGTGTTACACCCTCATGGGCGAAATGGACTTTCTGCTGCGTATCGTGATGCCGGACGTGTACGCATATGAGCGGTTTTTCTTCGAAGAGCTGTCGCAGTTCCCTGGCGTTCAGGAGGTGCATTCCAACATCGCGCTATCGGAAATCAAATCGACCACCGAACTACCCTTGGACGAGATTCAATAGCCCTCGTCCAGCAACGGAAACGCACTGAGGACCTGGGGATTGGGCAACGGTGGCGCCGGCTCGACGAGTGATGCATCCAGCTCCGCCAGTGTTGTCGCGCCCAGCAGGGCCATGTTGGTGCGAATTTCGAACTCCAGGATACCGAAGGCTCGCAGCAACGCGGGTACCCCTCCGGCCGCCATCGCCATCCCCTGCAGTCGCCCGATGCCCACCAGATCGGCGCCCAGGGCGAGGGCTTTGAGCACGTCGGTGCCGCGCATGACGCCGCCGTCGAACACCACCGGTACGCGGCCCTGCACCGCGTCCACGACTTCCGGCAACGCGTCCAGGCAGCCCCGCCCATGATCCAACTGGCGGCCACCGTGGTTCGAAACGTAAATCACGTCCACGCCGTCATTCACGGCACGCGCCGCATCGTCACCCCGATTGATGCCTTTGAGCACCAGCGGGATATCGAAGCGCTCCTTGACGTGCGCCACCGTGTTCCAGGTCATGCGCGCCTGGTACGCCAGGTGGCTCGGCCCCGATCGTTTTGCCGACGGAGGCAGGAATCCTCGACCAACGTCACGTTCCCGGCGGCTATAGACGGCCGTATCGACGGTGAGGCAGAGCGCGAGGTAGCCGGCCGCGACGATGCGTTCGATCACCCCATCCATCCAATCCTGATCGTCCTGGAGGTACAGCTGATAGACCTTGGGACCCGCCGCCGCGGCGGCGACGGTTTCCAGATCCACCGCAACCGCCGAGCTCTGAATCATCGGGATCCCCAATTCCTCGCTGGCCAGCGCAATCGACACGCCACCGCCCGACTCGAACAGCTCATTTGAACCGAGCGGCGCGAGAACAAGCGGCATGCTCAGCGGCACACCGAGAAACGTCGTCGAGAGGTCGACTTCCGACACGTCATTGAGTATCCGGGGACGAAACGCGAGGCTGTCCAGCGCCATACGATTGCGATTCAGCGAGGTCTCCGTGTCGGCGCCGCCGAGCAGGTAGTCCCAATGCTCATCGCTCAATTTGGCCCGCGCCATCTCGATCATCTCGTGCAGGGTCCGAAATTTCCTCACCGCGTCTCCGTTTGTGCGCAGGGTTTTCCAACGCGGCAGTCTATATCGTTGCGCGCAACCGGACAGTAGAATAGCCGGCCTCGTGATTCCGGAGACTGCCGAACATGCCCACTTTCGTTGTGATTGGCGGCGGCCACGCCGCCGGTCAGGCTGTCGCGAGCCTGCGCCAGGGCGGTTTCGATGGCGAGATCATCGTGGTCGGCGACGAGCCGTTTCCGCCTTACCAGCGGCCGCCACTGTCCAAGCAGTATCTGTCGGGCGAACACGGACTCGACCGGGTCTACCTTCGGCCGGAGAGTTTCTATGCCAAACGCGACATCACCCTGAAGCTGGGGATTCGCGTCGAATCGCTGGATTGCGAGGCGCACAGCGTAACCACCAGTGAAGGCGAAACCATCAACTACGACAAGGCATTGCTATGCACGGGCAGCCGGCCGCGGCAGCTGAAGGCACCGGGCAGCGATCTCGCAGGGATTCACTATCTACGAGGCATCGCAGACGTCGATGGTATCCGCGCCGAGATGGCCGACGCCAAGACCATGATCATCGTCGGTGGTGGATACATCGGCCTCGAAGTGGCAGCAGTGGTCCGCACAGCGGGTCTAGAAGTCTCGGTCCTGGAGATGGAGTCCCGAATTCTGAACCGGGTGACGACCCCGACGATGTCGGAGTTCTACACCCAGCTCCATGAAGGCCGGGGCGTGAAGATCCTCACCGACACCGCGGTCTCCGGCTTCGAGGGCGAAGGACGCATCAGCGCAGCCGTCACCGTATCCGGCGAGCAGCTCCCCGCCGATATCGTGATCATCGGCATCGGCATCCTGCCCAATGTAGAGTTGGCCCAAGCTGCTGGTCTGGATTGTGAAAACGGCATCGTGGTCGACGAACGCTGCGCGACCAGTCATCCGGACGTCTACGCGGCCGGCGACTGCACCAACCATCCCAACCCGTTGCTGAATCGCAGGTTACGGCTGGAGTCGGTCCCCAACGCCATGGAGCAGTCCCGGGTCGCCGCCGCCAACATGCTCGGTGAAGAGAAAACCTACGCCGCCATTCCATGGTTCTGGTCCGACCAGTACGAGCTGAAACTGCAGATGGTCGGTTTCTCCACCGATGCCGATCAGGAGGTGTTGCGCGGCGATCCCAGCAGCAATCAATTTGCCCGCTTCTACCTCGAACAGGGTGTTCTGGTGGCAGCCGACGCGGTGAACAGCCCCAAGGAGTTCATGGCCTGCCGGCAACTCGTGACGAAGCAGGTGAAGGTTGACGTCGATAAGCTCGCCAACGCGGATGTGCCCATCAAAGAGTTGCTCGCGTAAGACGGCACCCGTTCCCGTTCTTCAAACAAGCCGTACCACAGCCGCCACTGTTCGGGGGCCTACCCGGCGCCCCCTATCGCGGACGCACCGATGACAGTGCCCGACGATACGCCGCCGACAGGGAGGATGGGATATCCCCCCATCGACGCTAATCAAGCGGCTCGTCGATCGGGCAGTCCCAGTATTTGGGCCGCCTCCGCCGAGGTGGCCGGTCGGCAACCGAGGCGCTCGCATAACTCGACAGCTTCGGTCACCAGTTCCAGATTAGAGCGGCGCGGATCGCCGCTTGGCTCCAGTCCTACCTGAAGATGGCCACCGCACGCGATGGCCTGTTCTGCCAGCCCGCAGCCAACCACGTCACCCCCCTGAACGGACACCAACCAGGGAAGTTGCGTGGCCTGGATCATCTCCAGATAGGCGTCCAGCGCCGTTGCGGTCGGCGGCAGGCCGAAACCGCCGCGGCGGCCGCCGAAATAGAATTTCATGAAAGCCCCTGGAGGTAACCGATCCGCTTGCACGTACCCCAGGATGAATTTGACGAATCCGGGTTCGAAGATCGAAACGCTCAGGCCCACGCCCAGCGCCCGGCACGTCTCAACCATGTAAACGCCATCGGCAAAGCTGTTCTGGTAGATCCAGTCGTCCGGCCGTGGCGAACCATCCGCATTGAACCGCCCGATGTTCGTGGTCCCCGGGTCGACCAGCCCCAGGCCCAATACCCCCGCATCGGCTAACGCCACGATGTGCGCATACCGGTCCTCGGGGCTGATGCCTGGCCGGCCACCGGGCATGGTCGGATACAGCAACGCATCAGGGCGTTGCTCGAGAATCTGCCGCCAGGCGGAAAGATACGGTTCCGCGGAATGGTGGCCGTCGCTACCCAGCACCGCTTCGTCGTTGTGATTGTGCGCGATCGCCGCCCCGGCCTCGAGACAGGCCAGCGCATCGCCGGCGATTTCATCCGGACTGCGTGGAACCCGCGGGTTGCGGTCTTTGCTCATGCCGCCATTCAGCGCGACCTCGATGATGACGGGTCTGGCCATCGTGTTCCCCGCTACAACCCCAACACCTGCTTGGCGATGATGTCGTGCTGGATCTCGCTGGAACCCCCGGCGATGGTGAAGCCGAGATGGTGATAGCGACTCGACGCGGCGTATTCCGCATAGTCCGGCCCCACGGGACCTTCATTATTGCCGCCGAGAAGGCTCGAATCCAGCGGCGCTGTCCAGTAGCCCACCGCAGCAAACGTCAGCGCATCGATCGCCTGTACAAGTTCGCTGCCTTTGAGCTTCAACATGGACGGCTCAGCACCGATCTGGCCGCCCGCATCCGCCTCGCTGAGCAGCCGCAAGCTGGTCATCTCCAACGCATCGAGGCGAATCGCGAGTTCCGCCAGGCCCCGCTCGACGGTCGGCTCCCGCAGTCCCCCTGCGGCGAGAATCTCGCGCAATCTACCCAGCAGGCGTTTGTTCTCCGAGACCCGACTGACCATCAGGCGTTCATCCCCGAGCAGGCTTTTGGCCACCGCCCAGCCCTGATTTTCCTCACCCAGCCGATTCTCGACCGGTACCTGGACGTCCTCGAAAAATACCTGGTTCCAGAGTCGTTTACCGTTGAATGCAATTAGCGGCTCGACGGTAATTCCGAGGGTTGTCATGTCGATGAGTAGAAAACTGATGCCGCGTTGCGGTTTGGCGTTCTGATCGGTACGTACCAGAGCAAAGATCCAATCCGCGCTTTCCGCTGCACTCGTCCAGATCTTGGAACCATTGACCACGTAAGCGTCGCCACGGCGATCAGCCCGGGTTCTCACCGAGGCGAGGTCCGAGCCGGCCTGCGGTTCCGAATAGCCCTGACACCACCAGAGCTCAGCGTTGAGAATCTGCGGCAGGAACTGCTGATGCTGAGCGGACGTTCCGAACTTGATGATGGCGGGTCCAACCATGTTGAAGCCAAATCCCGACAGGGGTGGAGCGTGGGCGCGGCGGCACTCCACGTCGAACACATGGCGTTCGATCAGGCTCCAACCGGTGCCGCCATGTACCACAGGCCAGTTGGGTGCAGCCCACCCCCGTCCGTTGAGCACGCGCGTCCAGGCTCCGAGCTCGTCCTTGCCCACGCCTCGACCGAAACGCACCTTCTCGGCGATCTCGGCCGGCAGGTTGGCCGCAAGGAACTCGCGCACCTCCTCGCGAAACGAGCGTTGCGCCGCGCTGAGTTGCAACTGCACCGGCTACCCCACCGAACAGGCAAGCACACGGGATATCTGACACAGCGGCCTCCCGCTCTGGCTACGCCATTCGTTGAAGGCTTCCTGAACCGCGGCCAGTGCCTTCTTGCTGGTAGGTGCTTTCTCGACGATTTCCATCTCGACCAGCACCGCCACCACATCCGCGGACAGCATGAACGTGTCCTTGCCGATGAAGCGCAAAAAATAGGGTCCGGTATTCCCGCCAAGCCGTTCGCCGCGCCGCTTCAGCTCGGCCCACAAGCCGACGATATCGTCTTCCGGCCACTGCGCCAGGTAGGCACCGAAGCCGCCGTGGCTGCCTTTCACTTCGCGCACGAAACAGGCGTTGCCACGCACTGATCCGATCTTCTTCGCATGGCGTACGATACGCGTATCCTGGGTCAATGCTTCCAGTTCCTCATCGGACAACATCGCACAGGCCATGGTATCGAATCCGTCAAACGCCTCTTCGAAGCCCAGCCATTTGTTTTCGATGATCTTCCAGACGAATCCCGATCGAAACACCGCCTTGGTCATTTCCGCGAGATATCGGTCGTCTGTTTCGATTTGCAGTTGCGCTGCGGTTTTCGGTTCTGGTAATAACGACTCCAGTGTTTCGCTGCCCTTGCGGGCAGCAGCCTGAGCGAAGATTGATTCGAAAGTCCGCACTCGAAGGTCCTCCCCGGAAACCACAAACATGATCGATGTCCGAGACAAGCCCCGTCAAGCAACTCTGGACCCCAAGCTGAAGGAACTGCTCGAGAGCGATACCCAGGAAAAAAAAGGATTCATTTACTGCGCGCTGTGTTCGCACGTCGTCAGCCACATCGAGCAACGCACCGAGGTCAACGGCAGCCACGACCACTATTTCGTCAACCCCCACGGGCTCGAATTTCATGTCGGCTGCTTCGATGAAGCACTGGGCTGCGCGATCTCCGGGCAACCGACCGCGGCGGATACCTGGTTTCCGGGGTTCCTCTGGCACATCGCAACCTGCGAGGAGTGCAACGCCCATCTCGGCTGGTTGTTCGCCAACGCCGAAGCCTCCAGTTTCTACGGGCTGATTCTCGACCGGATCCAGACCGACTGATACGGCCCGCACGGGTTTGCTGTTCAAGCCCGAAAAACCCCGGTACGATCCATCGTCATGGCGAAGCATGCACCACGCGAAACGCCCGGCCCGACGGACCTTCCAGAGGTCGCGCCAGCGTTCACCACGATCGAAATCACGAAAGACTATCTGCACTTCTCCGCCGCACACTTCACCATTTTTTCGGCCACCCGACGCGAGAACCTTCATGGTCACAACTTCGACGTCGGCTGCGTGATCGAAACGCTGATCGGCAGCGACGGTCTGGCGTTCGATTACAACCTGATCAAGGACAAGCTCAAGGCACTGTGCGATGAGCTGGACGAGCGGACGCTGCTGCCGGACCAATCACCCTATTTGCGCTTCGAAACCGACGGCGGCTATCTGGTCGCGATATTCGCCGACGAACGTATTCCCTTCCTGACACGCGATGTACTGCGACTACCGATCCGAAATTCCACCGTCGAGGAATTCGCGCGCTGGTTCCTCGCGCGCCTCAGCAACGATTCTGACGTCGTTGAATTGCCCATCCGCTCGATGACGGTGCGGGTATCGTCCGGACCGGGGCAGTGGGCCGCCAGCCGATGGGAGCACGCATGAAATTGATGGTAATCACCGGCGCGAGCGTCGGCATTGGTTTGGCCACCGCCCGCTGTTTCGCCCAGGACGGATTCACGGTGGTCAACCTGTCGCGCCGCAAATGCCCGCTCGATCTCGTGACCCAGATGAATTGCGATCTCAGCGCCCCCGGCTTCCTGGATACGGTCTCTCCCCAGCTCACGCCGATGCTCGACCAGGCAGAGCAGATCACTCTCATTCACAACGCCTCGCGGCTCGAAAACGACAGCGCGGTGGAGACCCCGAGCAACCAGTTCAGGGAGGTCATGGAGGTCAACCTGGTCGCCCCCAACAGCTTGAACTACCTGACCATTCCATTCATGCACGCCGGTTCGAGCATTCTCTACGTCGGCTCGACCCTTGGCGAGAAAGCCGTCCCCGGAAGTTACACCTACGTGGTCAGCAAGCACGCGATGATCGGCATGATGCGTGCCACCTGCCAGGATCTGGCCGGCCGCCAGATCCACACCGCGTGCATCTGCCCCGGATTCACGGACACGGAAATGCTGAGGCAACACGTACCCGAGGATGCGATGGACAGCGTGCGCGCCATGTCGGCCTTCGGCCGCTTGATCGACCCCGTTGAAATCGCCGAAACGTTGCACTGGGCAGCGCATCACCCGGTCATCAACGGGGCGGTGCTGCACGCCAACCTAGGCCAGGTCGAATCCTGACCGAACGCCCTTCAGACACCACCCGGACCTGCCATGGATCACGAACTGACAGAGCGCCGCGAGCGCGTCTTTCTCATACTTGCGGGGTTCTTCCTTTGCGCTATGACGCTGCTGAACGTCATCGGCATTACCCGGTTCGTTCAGCTTGGACCCATGGCCCTGGCGGTCGGCGTGCTGCCCTACCCGCTGACCTTCCTGTGCACCGACCTGATCAGCGAACTGTATGGCCGGCGGCGCGCGAATTTTCTGGTCTGGGTCGGGTTCTCGCTGAATTTCTTCATCCTGGGCTGCCTCTACGTCGGCAACGCCATTCCGGCGGTGGCCGCGGAATCTCAGCCACCGTGGCAGGTGATCCAACTCGCCGAGGAGATCGCACTGCCCAACGGCGAAGTCCTATCCGGGTCCGTCGAGCTGTTCACCCTGATCTATGCCTGCACCTCGGGGGCCGTGTTCGCGTCGATGATGGCCTACATCACGGCGCAATTCTGCGATGTCCAGATCTTCCATATGCTCAAGCGATGGACCCAGGGCAAACACCTCTGGATCCGCAACAACTTCTCTACCATGACTTCGCAGTTGGTCGATTCATTGATGGTCATCTCGGTGACCTTCGGCGCTGCCTTCCTCGCCGGGAACATCACGCTGTCTGCGCTGCTGGTGCTGATGGGCTCGAACTACCTGTTCAAGCTGATCGTCGCGCTGCTCGACACGGCGCCGTTCTATGCGCTGACTCACTACCTGCGGCGCTACCTGTCGATCGACAGCGCCAATGTTTTCTGAGCCCAGCCACCGATCGGTTCGTCAACGCGGCAGTTCGGCCAACAGCCGAAGCGACAACTCGAGGGCACTGTCCTGAAAACCCGAGATTCGCAGTCGGGTGGCCACCAGATGCGTCATACCAAGGGTCTCCCGGTACTCGGCGATTCCCTCGCCGACCTGCAATGGACTGCCGATCAACGCCCAGTCATCCACCCGATCCGGCACCCGCCGCGCGATCGCAGTGCTGGCCTGCCGGCGGGTTTCTCCTGCCTGGCGCTCCAACAGATCCCTGACCCGCTCGATTTCGCGCTTATCGTTCGAGACGAACACGGTTCTCATGATCGGGACCTCCGCCGGTACGTTGTGACCGTTCTCTGCGCAGGCTTGTCGATGCAGCGCGTAGTTGGCCTCCAGCGTTTGCCGCGATTCCATCGGCGAAGCCAGATACGGCAAACCCAGGCCCCCGGCCTGAGCTAGTGCTTTCGGCCCGAACGCGGCCACCCACACCGGTGGGTGGGGCCGCTGTACCGGCAAGGGTGACAACATGATCGGATCGTCACCGGCACCGCCTATCGACGCACCAACCCAGGCATCACACATCTGGCGCAAACAGGCTTCGAAGCGCGCGCGCTTTTGTTTCGGCGGGATGTTGAAGGCATCGAACATCGCCGGTTGAAAGCCCCGGCCAACCCCCAGGATCACGCGACCGTTCGACAACTGATCCAACACCGCCACCTGTTCGGCCGCCTGAATCGGGTGCCGGAGCGGCAGCAGGAACGAGGTCGTAGCGAGGCGAATGGTTCGCGTGGCGCCGGCAACCGCGGCGAGGAGCATCAATGGATCCGGTATCGCGCCTTCGCCAAAGTGGTTTTCCGGCAGCCAGAACGATTCGTACCCCCACCCTTCAGCCCGTTCCGCCTGGCGCACCAGCTCCGCGGCATTCCGGCCGATCGGCGCCAACCACGGGGTCAATCCAAGATGTAGCGCGCGCTTTTCGTTCACCTTGGCCCGCGGTCAGCGACTGCTGACCTGTATTGCATCCTGATCCTGTGCCTGGGACCAGGCCATGGCGCGTAGCGTCGCGCGAACCGCCTCCACGTGGCGTGCGGTCGCAAACGATCGATACAATGGGTCGTTATCGAGCAACACACAGCGCTGTCCGGGACATTTGAACTCCGTGCGACGACCAAAGCTGTTGCCGGCCACCCCGTACTCGCCGAATGCCCCTGGATCCTCCGCGAGCCTCCAGAACGCCTGCCAGCTCGCCCGCATGCCTGGAATATTCCGCTGTACCGCACGTAACGTCTCGCTTGCTGCATCACGTAACAACTGCGCCGGGGAAACCGCCTGACGACCTAGGTGGTCTCGACAATCGTCGCCGAGGGCCTGCTCGACCTCGTCGCTGTCGACCGGAAAGAGATCAAATCGATCCGACATGCTCAATCGCCACCAACGCGAGTAGAACACCGGCACGACATGCGCCGGCGACGTCACGTCCTGCAGATAGCTGGTCAGCCGGCCGAGATTCGAGTAACGATCCGCAAGGGAATGAGAACTCGCAAGCGTTTGGACCACATCGTTGAAGTGCCTGTGGAACCGCGTGTCGATCAGCCACAGCAGGCCTTTTTCCGACTGTCCGGCGCGGTCGTAGTAACTCCAGTGCATCCAGTTACGGAACCACCGGCCTTCCACTTGACTGACGCTGGCCCTCGCCACATAGCGCACCTGCAGGGGGGTCAATGGAAGCAACCCAACTTCCTCCGCACACTGGTTGAATTGCTTCGCCGCGACGAACGTGAGCTGCTGGTGGATCTTCGCCTCGTAGGCCTGCGCAGGCACCGCGGCGCCGAGCAACAGCCACAGCGCCGTCCGCCAATGGCGTCGAATGAATCCACCAGACGACCCTTCCATGATCTCCATCAGCTACCCTTGCGCGCACCAGGCTCTGTGCCGTTGATGCTACCACGTCGCATCGCCATGCGATTACGGCGGGTCCACGCGCTGCGCGTCTGCATCATCATCCAGATCGGCAAGCAACGCCGCGATTGTCTGGCCCGTCCCCAGCCACACGAGCTGCGGAATGATCTCCGCCGCCGGTGCCAGCACGAAGCGCCGCCTGACAGCCCGTGGGTGTGGCAACGTGAGATACTCGTCCTGGCACGTCTGCGAATCGAACAGCAACAGGTCGAGGTCGAGCTCGCGGGGGGCGTTGCGCACCGGATCTAATTCGCGACCAAATTCCCGCTCGATGGCCTTCAATGCGTCCAGTAACGCATCGGGAGTCAGAGCGTCCACGGCCTCGAACGCCACCACCGCATTGACGAAATCATCCGTCTCCGGTGGGCAATCGACCGGGCTGGTTCGCCACAGTGAGGAGCATCTGAAATCACACGCCGCAAAGGTGCGCAGGCGCTCGATTCCGGCGCGTACAAAGGCCACCGAATCACCCCGATTTGAGCCTACGCCGACGACGACCATCCGCCACCACACATCCCGGTTCCAGGATTCGAAGTGTAGCGGGCAAGTAGTAATCAAAGAACGGGTTTGGCACACTCGATCTCCTTCACAGACTTTTGCTGGGGATGAAAATGAAGGCTGCAGTGCTGCGCGAGGTCAACAAACCACTCGAGATCGAAGACGTGCAACTCGCCGATCCGGGCCCGCGAGAAGTCCTGGTGCGGACAGTCGCAGCCGGCGTGTGTCATTCCGACCTGCACTTCCAGAACGGATCCTATCCTTACCCGCTCCCGGCCGTGCTCGGCCACGAGTCCGCCGGGGTGGTCGAGGCCGTCGGCTCCATGGTGAACTACGTCAAACCGGGCGATCACATCATCACCTGTCTGTCCGCCTTCTGCGGACATTGCGAATACTGCCTGACCGGCCATATGTCACTGTGTCAGGCGCCTGAACTACAGCGTGCCGAGGATGAATCGCCACGCATTGCGATCGGCAGCGAGACCGTGCACCAGTTTCTGAATCTGTCGTCGTTCGCCGAGTACATGCTGGTTCACGAGCATGCGCTGACCAAGATCCGTGAGGACATGCCGATGGACCGCGCCGCGCTGATTGGCTGCGGGGTTACCACCGGTGTGGGTGCGGTCATTCATACAGCGAGCGTGGAGCCCGGCAGCACCGTTGCGGTCATTGGTTGCGGAGGCGTCGGATTGTCGTGTATCAACGGCGCCGCGATTGCCGGTGCGGCACGCATCATTGCCATCGACAGGGTTCCAAGCAAACTCGACCTGGCCCGAAAATTCGGTGCCACGGATGTGATCAACGCGGGCGACGGTGATCCCGTCGAAGCGGTGCGTGAACTGACCGGCGGCGGCGTGCACTACTCCTTTGAAGCCATTGGCCTGAAAGTAACCACTGAACAGTCGTTCAAGATGCTGCGGCGCGGCGGTACCGCGACCATCATCGGCATGATTCCCATCGGTACGATGATCGAGCTGCACGGCCCGGAATTTCTCCAGGAACGTACCATCCAGGGCTCGAATATGGGGTCAAACCGGTTCCGCGTGGACATGCCCCGGTACGTCGAATTCTACCTGCAGGGCAAACTGCACCTCGACGACATGATCTCTGGCCGAATTCAGCTCGAAGACGTAAACGATGCGCTGGCCGCGCTCGAGGGCGGCGAAGTCGCGCGCAACGTCATCATGTTCGAGTAACCCGATTGGCATAGCCTGGTAGCCTAGCGGATCGCGATGTACCCGAACTCACCTGACCGGTAGACCCGCAGCAACAGCTGCTGGCTGCCGCGTCGGACGCCCTCGGCCAGCTCCGAAAGATTTTGCGCCGGCTCCCGATTGGCGGCCACGATGATATCGCCCGGCCGCAAACCGTAGCGCCAGGCACGCGATTCCGATGAGACCTCCGTCACCAGCACGCCAGCGCCCATGGAGGGGTCGTCCTGGCTGCGAAAGTTCTGCAGCTCCACACCCGCGAGCCGCGGGTCGACACGCCCACCCGCCAGTTTTTCGACGCTGTCCTCACCGATCTTGAGCCGGTAGCGTTTGGTTTTACCGTCCCGCAGCACCATCACCGGCACCGTGTCGCCGACCATTAGAATCGCCGATTGAGCGTGATAGTCGACCAGCCGGTCGATGTCGCGCTCCTGAACCTTGACGATGATGTCACCCTCGCGGATTCCCGCGACCGCACCGGGCCCACCCGGTTCTACTTCGACGACCACCACCCCTTCACGCCAATCGACCCTGAACGCCTCGGCGAGCGCTGCATTGAGCGCCTGCACAACCAGACCCAGATGGCCCCGCCGCACCTCACCGTGCTCGATGAGCTGTTCCATGATGGCTTCCACCATGTTGCTCGGGATGGCGAAACCGATGCCCACGTTGCCACCGCTCGGCGCGATAATCGCGGTGTTGATACCAATCAGCTCACCACGCAGATTGACCAGCGCGCCGCCGGAGTTACCCGGATTGATCGATGCATCCGTCTGAATGAAGTCTTCGTACCCCTCGATGCCAAGACCACTACGCCCCAACGCGCTGACGATGCCGGAAGTCACGGTCTGATTGAGACCAAAGGGATTGCCGATGGCCACCACGAAATCGCCGACTCGCAGCGCAGCGGAATCTGCAAATGCGATCTCGGTCAGCTGTTCCGGCGCTACCTTCAGCACCGCAAGGTCTACCTGAGCATCCGTACCCAACAACTCGGCGGTCAGCAGCCGGCCGTCTGCCAGCGTTACGGCGATCTCATCGGCTCTGTCGACCACATGGCTGTTGGTGACGATGTAGCCCTCTTTAGCATTCACCACCACGCCCGAGCCCGTGCTCTGGGTTCGGCGAAACTGGCGCCGGCCCTCGGGAACCCGAAAAAAGCGTCTGAAAAACGGATCTTCCAGCAACGGATTACGAACCTCGACGGTCGTGTAAGTGGCGATGTTAACCACCGCCGGAGAGGTCTGTTCGAGCATCGGCGCCAGGCTGGGCAACACCCCACTGTCCGGCACCTCGCCGGGCAACGCCGCCCAGGCACAAGTGCACACACAGTGCAGACCTATGATCACGGTCGCCAGGACGTTCCTCACGATGACACCACTCCTTTGGTTCTTCTGTTCGACCTTGAACACGCAGCGGCGTTCGTCTACGTCAAGTTTCATCGTCAGTCTCGAGGCTTTTCGATATCGCTGCTTCCATCGTTACGATGCCAGAAAACTCCAGTTTTAGCCTGTCCGGTGTTAGTGGGAGACTACGAACCGTCATTGTTGATAGCATGGACACAGGTGTCCCGAACGTTGGCGGACGACTGCTGCAAATTGGAGGGAGTATGAACGGCGAAGAAAGCAAGTGCCCGGTGTTGGGCGGACCCAACAGACACGCGGCGGCTGGGACCACGGCGAACCAACACTGGTGGCCGAATCAGTTGAACCTGAAGATGCTCCAGCAGAACCCTCCCCAGTCAGATCCAATGGGGGAGGATTTCAACTACCCTGAGGAGTTCAAGACGCTTGACTTGGATGCGCTGGCGAAGGACATCGATGAAATGATGACCACGTCGCAGGACTGGTGGCCCGCCGACTACGGCCACTATGGGCCGCTGTTCATTCGCATGGCGTGGCACAGCGCAGGCACCTACCGCATCGACGACGGCCGCGGCGGCGGCGCCTCCGGCACCATACGCTTTGCGCCGCTCAACAGTTGGCCCGACAACGTGAACCTCGACAAGGCGCGCCGGTTGCTCTGGCCGATCAAGCAGAAGTATGGCCGGAAGATCTCGTGGGCTGACCTGATAATCTTCACCGGGAACCGTGCCCTGGAGACGATGGGATTCAAGACGCTCGGTTTCGCCGGCGGGCGCGAGGACGTCTGGGAGCCCGAAGAGGACATTTACTGGGGGCCGGAGAC
>SMVB01301056.1_pt1 | contig 82429 bp, 84 predicted proteins | sample 2456461 | NCBI WGS metagenome assembly SMVB01 (sample SAMN11095934, study PRJNA526329) | marine sediment metagenome | biome: Marine sediment; feature: Surficial sediment; material: Deep marine sediment; isolation source: Hadal surficial sediment | place: Pacific Ocean | collected 2014-05 | depth...
CACTATCAACCACAGACACGGCAGCTAACCCTGCGTAAGCAGCAGGTAATTCCCAGTGGCTACGAACGTGAACAGTTCGTCACTGAGCGTTTATGGGCACCAGCGAGGGATGGGGCCAGGATCCCCGTGTCCCTGGTTTATCGCAAGGATGTGGTGCTCGATGGCAAAGCTCCACTGTATCTCTACGGCTATGGCGCCTATGGCAGCGGCATGCCACCTTACTTTTCCGCGCTGCGTCTGAGCATGTTGGAGCGAGGAGTAGTCTATGCCATTGCCCATGTGCGCGGTGGTGACGAGATGGGTTATCAGTGGTACCTGGACGGCAAGTTGGAGAAGCGAACCAATAGTTTTAACGACTTCGTCGATGTGTCGCGTTTTCTTGTCCGGGAAAACTACAGCGCGGCTGGCCGGATTGCCATTTCCGGCGGCAGTGCCGGCGGTGAGCTAATCGGAGCCGCGCTCATCCAGTCACCAGAATTATGGGGTGCAGCGGTGCTGGATGTGCCTTTTGTGGATGTGCTCAACACCATGTTGGATGCGAGCCTGCCGCTGACCCCACCGGAGTGGCAGGAGTGGGGTAATCCGATTGAGTCAAGTGCGGCTTTTGAGCTGATTCGCAGTTACAGTCCTTATGATAATATCCAGGCCCGGGATTATCCGCCGATGTTGGTGACTGGCGGGCTTAACGACCCCCGCGTCACCTACTGGGAACCGGCCAAGTGGACGGCGAAAATGCGGTCGCTCAAAACCGACGACAACGAACTGATTATGAAAATCGATATGGGCGCGGGGCACGGCGGAAAGTCTGGGCGTTACGACAGCGTCTACGAATTCGCCGAACAGATCAGTTTTGTGCTTTCGCACCTGAAGGTCGAACGCTAGCTGGGCCTGGGCATCAGCTTCTAAAGTTTTTAACCGCGCTCAGTAATTGCCTGCAGGTGATTTGCCCCACCAGTTTGCCGTCTTCGACCACCGGTCGCCGCCGCTTATTTTTGAGCAACATATCCTGGGCGACGTCGATAATGTCCTCGTTGGGATGGGCCACCACCAGGTTGTCGCTGGCCATGTATTGCGCCACCGTGCCGATACCACCCTCGTTGTAGATGGCGCTCAGTGCAGCACGCAGGCAATCGAGCTCTGACAAAATGCCCACCAGATTTTCCTCGTCATCGATGACACAGACACCGGATATTTTGTTATCGATGATAATCTGCATGGCATCCAGCAAATTATCATCGGCTTTGACTTTAACCGGGTGGTTCAACATATAGTCCCGGAGATTGACAGATTGAAGCATAACTAACTCCTTATTCTGGGCTCACTTTATTTACCAGTTAAAGTATAGACCGTAGATACTCCATGAGAGGCTGCGGCACAGTTCCCAGTAGTAAAATTGTTGCAATCAGGGCGCAGGTCACGGCTCGTACCATCCAGCCAGCCGGCACCACAGGCGTGTTATTGTGCTCTTCCACTCTGCGGGTCATGTAAAAAATGACGCGCAAGTAGTAATAGATGCCGATAGCGCTGCCGATCACCAGGCTGGCCAGCAGAATCCAGCGGCTGTCGCTCACCGCGGCGCCAAGCAGGTAAAACTTGGCGATAAACCCGGCGGTGAGTGGAATACCTGCCAGGGATAATAGCGCCACGAACATGAGACAGGCATAGAGCGGTTGATGCCAAAACAAACCGCTCACATCGTGCAACTGGATATTCTCCCGGCGGCTACCCTCTGTGGATATCACGGTGAGCAGGCCGAAGGCGGCGAGCGTGGTAACGGTATAGGCGATGAGATAATACATGCCCGCCTCAATGGCCAGCGGCCGCAACTCGGTGTTACTGCCCACCACCAGGATGATGACCAGGTAGCCCATATGGGCAATAGCGGAGTAGGCGAGCATTCGTTTGATGTTGTTCTGGAGCAATGCGAGGACATTCCCGGCCAGCATACTGAGGATGGCAAGCAGGGCGATGCTGTCTATAAGAATCTCAAAGCGAAATAAATCCGATGCCAGGAACCAGCGCACCAGCGCGACGAAAACCGCCGCCTTGGCCACCGAGGCCAGGAATCCGGTAATCGGGGCGGGGGCGCCGTCATAGACGTCGGGTGTCCACATATGAAAAGGCACCAGTGACAGTTTGAACCCCAGACCCGCAACCACCATGACCGCCGCAACCAGCAACACGGCATTACCGGCGTGGGCATTGGCCAGTTGATCCCCCATGGCGGCAAACGCCAGGGTACCGGTTGCGGCGTAGATCAGGGCGAAGCCAAACAGTGCAGTGGCAGACGCCGCCCCGGAAAGCACCAGGTACTTAATGGCGGCTTCCAGTGGCAGTTGGGTTTTGTCGGGGTAGGCGATCAGCGCATACAGAGCGACCGACATCAATTCCAGGCCCAGTAGCAGGGAGGCCACGTGTGCGGCATAGGCGAGCACGCAAGCGCCCAGGGTGCTCAGGACCAGCAGCAGGAAATACTCTTCCGGTTGATCGCCGCGTTGTCTGAGGTAGTCGATGGAAAAAACGGTGGTCACCGCGGCCGCCAGGCAGAACAGGGCCGAAAAAACCAGGGCGAGGTGGTCCGCCCGCAATAGGGGCGTGACGAATCTGGGTGAGCTGTCTGCCGCCCAGATTACCGATAGCGCCGCCGCTATCAGCGACAGCAGGGTCAGGGTCGAGGTCAGCTTGATGTCGCGCCAGAAGGCGATTTGCAACATCAGAATTACAGCGCCACAGGCCAGCACCAACAGCGGCAATAGTGCCTGGAAATCGGCTGCGTTCATGGCTTCACTCCCGCGATGTCACCAAGGGGTCGCATTATTTCGGGGGTGATCACCAGGCTCTGGAGGCTATCCAATACCGGTTGGGCAAGGTCCAGCACCGGCTGCGGATAGGTGCCCAGCCACACCAGTGCGACCATCATTGCGGCCATGGTGGCCATTTCCCGCGCACCAAAATCGGCAAATTTCCGGTGCTCGTCGGGCGGCCCCTGAAATGCCAGCTGCATCATCCACAGGGCATAGATGGCGGCACCGATCAGGCCCAGGGCGGCAATCACCGCGGCCCAGGGCTGCACCGCGAACAAACCCAGCAGGATCAGAAACTCCGCAACAAAATTACCCAGAGCCGGCATGCCCAGCGAGGCCACCGCGAAGAACAGGGCGCATGCCCCCATGCGCGGGGCGTGGTGCCACAGTCCGCCCATTTTATGCATGTCTCGGGTATGCAGGCGGTGCTGGATAGCGCCGGCCATCATGAACAATGCGGCAGTGCTGACACCGTGGGCGACCATTTGCAACACCGCGCCTTGCAGGGCCAGGGTGTTCCAGGCATACAAGCCCAGCAGGACAAAACCCATATGACTGACACTGCTGTAGGCCACCAGTCGTTTGAAATCGCTCTGGGCGAACGCCAGAATGGCACCGTAGATGACCCCGGCCGCACCCAGGGCCATCGCAATGGGCGCGAAATCCATTGAGGCCTGGGGAAACAGGGGAATGCAAAAACGCAGCAGGCCGTAGGCGCCCGTCTTGAGTAAAATGCCCGCCAGTAAAACGCTGCCCGCAGTGGGCGCCTGGGTATGGGCGTCCGGCAGCCAGGTGTGGAAGGGAAAGGCCGGCAGCTTGACGGTAAATGCCAGGAAAAATCCCAGCATCACCCAGAACCCGAGGGTGGAATTGAACGGGGTGCCCAGCAAGTCAAAATAACTAAAGCTATAGACGCCACCGTTGGCCACAGAGCCCTGCCAGGCCAGCACCACAATAGACACCAACATCAACAGGCCGGAAAGCTGGGTGAAAATAAAGAATTTCATGGAGGCGTGGGCTTTCTTTTCATGGCCCCAAATGGCAATGAGCAAATACATGGGCACCAGCATGACTTCCCAAAACAAGAAGAACAGGAACAGGTCCAATGCCAGGAAAACGCCGGTGACGCCCGCCAGTGTCCACAGAATGTTGGCTTGAAACAGGCCGCGCTTAAAATCGATTTCCACCCAGGAGGACGAGACGGCGATGAGTCCCAGCAATAAGGTGAGGACAACCAGCAACAGGCTCAAGCCGTCCATTCCCAGCTCGAAGGCAATACCAAAACGTGGAATCCAGTCCACTTTAAGGTGGATCAGCCAGGGGCCGGCGCCGGGGTCGGCGGCAATGGTGAGGTGTTCCGCCGGCAAGTTACTGATCGTGCCCAGCAGGTACATCAGGGCCGCCGTTATCGTTGTCAACGAGACCCATCCGGGCACGTGGTTTCCCCAGCGCTCGGCAAAAATTGCCAGCAATCCGCCGCCCACTAAAATCGCTATGAGTATGGCCAGGCTCATGATGCGTTCCTCAGCATAATGGCGACCAGCAGAATCAGGCCGAATACCATGCTGGTGGCATACCAGCGCAATTCTCCCGACTGCATTGCACTCAGCCCGCGGTGCGACGACTGCAGCGCACTAACGATCAAATTATAGAATTGATCTACCGGTTCATTGCGGCACGCTCGGGCGAGGCCGGTGAACGGCCTCACCAGCACAGTGTGGTATAGGTCGTCTATGCGCCAACCCTTGAAAAAGAAGTGCTGCAGGGCTTTGCCTGGGGGCGACTGGGTCAGCCCGGTGATGGATACCTGCCGCCCCAGGAATATGAGATAGGCAATGCCCAGCCCCAGCAAGGGCACCGCGATGCCAATGTACTCAATGTTGTGTGGCCCACCGTGAGCGTGGGAAGGAGAACCGGCAAATACCTCGTCCAGCGGTTGGCCAATCCATCCCCCCAGCGCCGCCAACACGCACAGGATCAGCAGTGGTACCGCCATTTTCCAACCCGCTTGTTGATCCGGTTCGGTATTGGCCTCGCCAAAAAACACGATGAAAACCAGGCGAAAACTGTAAATGGCGGTGAGTAAGGCGCCCAGTAGGCCCCCCGCCCACAACAGCGGCCCGATATCGGGCTGTGCCCAGGCGGCGAGTAAAATGGCGTCTTTGCTGAAGAAACCGGAGGTGAAGGGTAGCGCGGCCAGTGCGGCGGAACCGATTAAAAAGCTGGCGAACACCACCGGCAGGCGGGTGCGCAATCCCCCCATGCGAAAAATATTGTGTTCGTGGTGCAGGCAATGAATGATCGCTCCCGCGGCGAGGAATAACAGAGCCTTGAAGAACGCGTGCGTCATCAGGTGGAAGATACCCGCGCTAAAGGCACCCACCCCCAACGCTAAAAACATATAACCGATCTGGGAGATAGTGGAATAGGCCAAAATGCGCTTGATGTCGTTTTGCGCCAGGGCGGTAAACGCCGCCACCAGCAGTGTGGCCAGTCCCAGGCAGGCGACAGCCAACATGGTGGGTGGTGCCAGTAAAAATAATTCGTGCGTTCTAGCGATCAGGTACACCCCCGCCGTCACCATCGTCGCTGCGTGAATCAGCGCGCTGACCGGCGTGGGGCCAGCCATGGCATCTGGCAACCAGGTATGCAGGGGCAATTGGGCTGATTTGCCCACCGCCCCCCCCAGGAGTAGCGCGGTAGCCAATATGGGCAGGGTATCACCCACCGACCACTGGGCATTGGCGGCGGCCATCAGAGGCTGGATGTCCAGGGTGCCCAATTCGGTAAATAACAGCAATAAGCCCAGCGCCATCGCGGTATCACCGACCCGGGTGACCACGAAGGCTTTGCGCGCCGCTTTGCCGTTGGCGGGGTCGCGGTACCAGAAACCCACTAACAGGTAGGAACACAACCCCACCCCCTCCCAGCCCAGATACAGTAGCAACAGGTTGTCGGCCATAACCAGGATAAGCATGGCCGCCACAAATAAGTTCATATAGGCAAAGTAGCGGGCAAAGGAGTCGTCGGTTTCCATGAACTCCGCCGAGTACAGGTGAATAAGAAAACCCACACCGGTAATCACCGACATCATGACAATCGTCAGCCCGTCGACGTAGAACGCGACTCCCGGGGTGAAATTATCGACCGCTATCCAGGTCCACAAGGTGACTTCGCGCACGTGGCCACTGGCCAAAAAATCCTGCGCGACAAAGGCGACGCACAGCGCAGACAGGCCCACCGATGCCACCCCAAACAGTGCCGCCACCCGCTGCGGCAGACGGCCACCGCTCACCATCAACAGCACTGCACTGAACAGGGGAAAGGCCGGAATAAGCGAGAGTGAAATCATCGTGCGCTAGCCTCGCAACCGGTTGGCGGTATCCATATCCAGGGTCTTGAAGCGCCGCTGAATCTGTAATACCAGGCCCAGGCCCACGGAAATTTCTGCCGCCGCCACCGCCAGGATGAGCAGAAATATTACTTGTCCATCGGCCTGGCCCCATTTGGCGCCGGCCGCCACAAAAGCCAGGGCCGCTGCGTTCAACATGACCTCCAGTGACATCAGCATGAAAATAATATTGCGCCGCAGCATAAGACCCAGCAGGCCGCAGCTGAATAAGGCTGCGGCCAATAATTGCACGTGCTCCAGTGGAATTTGCAGGCCGCCCATTAGTCGTCGCTCCCACTGCGTACGATAAACCTGCGCCCAAGGTGATAGGCGCCCACCAGGCCGGCCAGGAGCAACATGGAGGCCAGCTCTACCGCCAGCACGTAGGGGCCAAACAGCGTCAGTCCCACCTCCTTGGGGGAAATGGCGATGCCGCTGGTCAGCGCCGGGGCCTGCTGCAACGCGAACAGCAATTCCATGAACAACATCGCGGCCATAATCCCAGGCAGGATCCAGTTGCGCGGGTGCAGGCCACTGCGCTCCTGGGCCTCACCCGCCTCACCCAGGTTCAACATCATGATGACAAATACAAATAGCACCATGATGGCGCCGGCGTAGATTAATACCTCCAGCGCAGCGGCAAACGGCGCACCCATCATGAAAAACAATACGGCGACCGCCAACAGCGACACAATCAGGTAGATCAATGCGTGTACCGCATTGGCGCGGGTCAGGGCCAGCGCAGTGGACGAGAGGGCAATTACCGCCGCAATGTAGAACAGGCTCTCCATCATGGCAGCAGACTCTTTACGTCGATGGGTTGGGCTTCATTTTGTGCCTCCCCCTTGTCCTTGCCCGCGATCGCCAAGCCGGATACACGATAGAAATTGTAATCGGGGTACTTGCCGGTGCCGTCGATCATAAGATGTTCCTTTTCGTACACCATATTTTGGCGATCATACTCCGCCATCTCAAAATCCGGCGTCAACTGAATGGCATTGGTGGGACAGGCTTCTTCGCACATGCCACACATAATGCAACGGGAGAAGTTGATGCGGAAAAACTCCGGGTACCAGCGCCCGTCTTCCCTGACGCCCTGTTGCAGGGCGATACAATCGGGTGGACAAACGGCGGCGCAGAGGTTGCAGGCGACACAGCGCTCGTCGCCATCGGGATCGCGGGTCAATATGATGCGACCGCGATAGCGCGGCGCCAGATAGGGTTGTTGTTCGGGATACTGCACCGTCTCGGCAGGTGTAAAACTGTGCTGGAGTACGGTCCAGAGGGTTTGCAGTTGGCTGAGCAAGGACTTAAACATGGCGTTAACCCCGCATTTCCATCGGCGCGAAGCTCAAAGCGATCGCGCCAGTCACCATCAGATTTAATAGCGTCAAGGGCAGCATATATTTCCAGCCCAGTGACATGAGTTGGTCGTAGCGCGGGCGCGGGATGGCGGCGCGCAATAAAATGAAAAAACAGATAACAATGAATACTTTTATCAGGAACCACAGAACCGGTGGCAACCAGGGTCCCAACCAGCCGCCGAAGAACAAGGTCACAATCATGCAGGAAATAAGCATCAGGCCCAGGTATTCACCCAGCATGAACATCGCAAATTTCATGCCGCCGTATTCGGTGTGAAAACCGGCGGTGAGTTCGTGCTCGGCCTCGGGTAAGTCGAAGGGCAGGCGGTGACTTTCCGCTACCCCGGCAATCAGGAAGGTAAACAAGCCGAGAAATTGCGGGATGCAGAACCACATGTCCGTTTGCGCCAGCACGATGTCGCGCAGACTGAAACTACCGGTGAGCATGACCACGCCCATCAACGACAGCCCCATGAAGACTTCGTAGCTGACCATTTGTGCGGCGCTGCGCATGCCCCCCAACATGGCGTACTTGTTGTTGGAGGCCAGGCCGGCGAGCAGTACGCTGTAAACCGCAAGCGAGGTCATGCCGAGGAAAAACAACAGGCCGATATTAAGGTCGATGACATACAGGTCCGGGCCGAAGGGAACCACGGCGAAGCCCAGTATCATCGCGATCACGATAGTCGTGGGGGCTAAAATAAAGACCACACGATCCGCGAAGGGCGGCACCCAGTCGTGCTTGGTCAGCAGCTTGATCATGTCAGCTGCCACCTGGCCAATGCCCAGGGGTCCCAGGCGATTGGGTCCGTAGCGATCCTGCCAGATGCCCAGCAGTCGGCGCTCGAACCAGGTTAGCGTCGCCGCAGCCCCCACCGCTGCGAGCACCAGGAACAGGCCGAACGCAATCGTGCCCCCCTCAGACATGGTCACCTCCGTCGGTGCCGATCAACTGGGGCGTGCGGCGTTGCCATTGGTCTGCCTTGCACAACGCGAGCCGTTCCCCGGCAACGAGATCCTCGGCGCCCTTGAGGCCGACACTGTAACCGGCGCAGCCGGCGGCAATGCGGTCATTAATGCGCACTTCCAGGGTTGCGCGTACACTTCCCTCACCGGCTGTTAACGCGATACCGTCCCCCTCCGTGACCCCCAGTCCCCGGGCGTCGTCGCCACGGATTTCGATAAACCCCGGTTCTACCAGCTCGGCGATGGCTGGGCTCTGAGCGCTCAGCTCGTCGGAGCCGAAAATTCGATGTCTGGCAACCATCAGCCACTGTCCCGCCACCACCTCGAAGGCGGGGGGTTGTGCGGGCGGAGGCTGTTGGGGGTCGCGTGCACCGGGCAACAGTAAGCGCGCGCCGGCGGTGCCGCCCTTGAGCTGTCCTCCCACCTCGGATTGAAATTTATGCAGGGCCTGATTGGAATTCCAGCCCGGCGCCCACACGTAGGGCAGCAGCGCACCCGGTTGGGAGCGATTTAGCCCCTCCATGGTAAAGGCCAGCGGCGACTCGTCGTCTGTCGGTTGTTTGGGTTCGTGCACGGAAATGTCCGCCCGCATGGCGGTGCGCCCACTGTAACGATGAGTTTGGCGGGGGATTTTCACGCCGACATTGCGAAAATGATGGTCTGGCGCCGCACCGGTTATACCTGACAAAGCGGCCACGTCGCTGGCACAGGCGCGGGTGACATCGTCGAAATTATGTAGATTGGCCACCTCCTTGCGCTCGCATTCCTTCAGGCATGCCAACAGCCAGACCCAACTTCCCCGGCGCTCTTCATGGGGCACATAGACCGGATAATAGCGCTGGGCACGTCCCTCCATGCTCACCAGGGTACCTTCAGACTCGGCAAAGCTGGCCGCTGGCAAGACGAGGGAACTGGCCGTCAGGGTGGGATTATCCAGGGAGTCCAGGGTAATAACATTGGCGACATTATCCAGCAGGGCATCGATGTCAGCTTTGCGGCCACGTCGATAGAGATCATTCTCCATGATCACCAGGGTTTGCAATTCACCCGCCGCCGCCCGCTCGCGCAGTTGGTTCAGCGTCGTTGCGCCGGCGCCGGCCAGCATGGCCTGCCCCAGGCTGTTCGCCTCGGGTACGGCCAGGGTCAACATGGCCCGGTTGTGCGCCTTGCACAGGGTGGTGGCAATCAGAGCCGCCGCCTGCATTACTGCAGAATTACCGCAGCCGGTGCCGGATACCACCAGTGGCCGCTGTGCGCCTTGCAGCGCCGCCGCGATCGTTTTGGCGCGCTCATCCGCTACCGATTCTCCTGCGATAGCGGCGGCGACGGCGAATCCCAATCTGGCGATATCATCGGGCGCCAGGCTGACCCGGTCCGTGGCAATGTCGTCCAGGCGGCTATCGGCGACCGTCGCAATAAACAGGGGGCTGAGTTGATCCTGGGCCAGGTTGCGAATCGCAGCATCTTGCCAGGCTTCGAGCTTCAGCTGCGCGGCCAGCTCAAAGGCCTTGTTGCGCACGCTCTGACGCAGTGCCAGGGCAATGCGCGGGGCGGTATTGGTGAGATCTTCTCCCAGAATGAGAATCGCATCTGCCGATTCAATAGTTTGGATGTCGGGGGTAAGGGCGGCGCTATTTTGTTGCAGGCTCAGAGCCAGTTCCACCAGTGGCTGTTCGGCAGCGCTAAAGCCCGGGGCAAAATTTTCCGGGCCGACCAGTAGGCGCAGCAGGTAGTTTGCCTCCACCGATCCGCGCGGAGAACCGATCCCGGCAATGGTATTTGCCGCCAGGGCTTTGCGGCAGGCGTCCACCATGTGCTTCAGTGCGCGGTGGTGATCAAGCGCATCGAAGCGGCCATCGCTTTTGCGCAGCGCGGGAAAGTTGAGATTGTTCTTGCTGTTGACGAAGCCGGCGCCAAACCGACCGCGATCACATAGGAAGTAGCCGTTAACCTCAGCGTTAAATCGGTTGTGGACGCGTTTTAATTTTCCATAGCGTTCACCGGGCAGCGTATTGCAGCCCACCGCGCAGCTGGTGCATACCGAGGGGGCTGATTGTAAGTCCCATTTGCGGGTATATTCCGCTACCAGAGGCTTGTCCGTGAATACGCCGGTGGGGCACACCTCAACCAAATTGCCGGCAAATTCGCTTTCCAGCACACCCTCCTGGTGGCGGCCAAAGTATATATGGTCGTGCGCAGCCATTGCCGCAAGATCGGTGCCGCCGGCGTAGTCGCGGTAGTAGCGGGTGCAGCGGTAGCAGGTAATACAGCGATTCATCTCGTGGGCAATGAGCGGCCCCAGATACTGATTGCGGTGGGTGTTTTTCTTACCGCGATAGTGCCGGTCGCGGTGGCCTACCATGACCGTCATGTCCTGCAAATGGCACTCGCCACCCTCGGCGCACACTGGGCAGTCGTGGGGATGGTTGAGCATCAGTGACTCGACCACCGTCTTGCGAAACTCTCTGGCCTTGTCGCCAGTCAATGAAAAGATGGCGCCGTCGGCCACCGGCGTCATGCAGCCCATAACAATGCGACCGCGGTCGTCCTCGGGGTTCAGGTATTGCACAACTGCACATTGGCGGCAGGCGCCGATGGAACCCATGGCGGGGTGCCAGCAGAAGTAGGGCAGGTCCAGTCCCAGGGTGAGGCAGGCCTGCAGTATGTTTTGCCCGGCCGCGACCTCGTACTCCTGACCATCGATCTTAATGAGGGGCATCAGCTCGCTCCCCCGTGGGGTGGGGCCGAGAAGTGACATTTGCCGTCGCTGATATGGCGCTCGAAATCTTCCCGGAAATATTTCAGTCCGCTGGCCAATGGTTCTATTGCCCCCGGCGCGAGGGCGCAGTGGGTATTACCCATGGCACCGATATAGGTAACTTGCCTGGCCAAAGTATCGAGATCCTCGGGTCGTCCCAGGCCCTTTTCGATATCATCGAGTACCTGGGCGGACCAGGGCAGGCCATCCCGGCAGGGGGTGCAGAAGCCGCAGGACTCCTGGGAAAAGAACTCCACCAGGTTTTTCACAAAACCAACCGGGCAGGTTTTGTCGTCCAGGATAATCATAGTGCCAGTGCCCATGCGACTGCCCGCCCGGCCAATGGTGTCGTAATCCATGGCCAGGTCCAGATGTTCCTCTACCAGAAAATCGGTGGAGCCGCCGCCGGGTAAAAAGCCGCGCATTGTGTAGCCGTCTTGCATCCCGCCCGCATGTTCTTCCAGAATTTCACGCACCGTTGTACCAATGGGCAACTCCCAGCAACCGGGATTCTTGACGCGTCCGCTGACCCCGTACAGCTTGGTGCCGGCATCGTCGGTGAGCCCCAGGGACTGGAACCAGTCGGCCCCTCGCTCAATGATATGGTGGATATTACACAGCGTTTCAACGTTGTTGACGATGGTGGGTCGACCCCACAGGCCGCTCTCCTGGGGGAAGGGTGGCTTCGCTCGGGGGATGGCCCGCTTCCCTTCCAGCGCGCTGATGAGTGCGGTTTCCTCGCCGCAGATATAGCGCCCGGCGCTGGTGTGCACGTGCATTTCCAAACTGTATTGCGAACCGAGAATATTCTTGCCCAGATAGCCCTTGGCATGACAGTCGGCGATGGCCTGGCGCAGTAAATCTGCCGCCACCAGGTATTCTGCCCGGATGAAGATGTAGGCGATATCGGCCTGTATGGTGTAGGCCGCCAGGATCATGCCCTCTATCAACTGGTGGGGGTCACACTCCATCAGCAGGCGGTCTTTGAAGGTGCCGGGCTCCATCTCGTCGGCATTGCAGATCAGGTACTTGTGCCCCGGGGAGACGTTCTCCATCGGCACAAAACTCCATTTCATCCCGGTGGGAAAACCCGCACCCCCGCGGCCCCTGAGCTTGGAATCTGTGATGATTTGCAGGCAGTCCGCCGGTGACAGTTTGCCCATGGCTGCGCGCAACCCTTGATAACCGCCATTGGCCTCATAGGTGCCCAGGTCCGTAGGTGACCGGTCGGGCCGCACATTGCGCGTGAGCGGGCGATCAAGATTCGTCATGGAATACCCCCGCCAGAGACTGTGCATCCACATTTTCATACAGATCGTCTGCCACCATCATCACCGGGGCCTTGTCACAGGCACCCAGGCAGGTCATCGGCAGGAGCGTATATTGATTATCGGCGGTGGTTTCTCCCAGGCCTATGCCCAGTTGATCGGTAATTTTTTGTTGCAGGGCATCGCAGCCCATCATCCAGCAGCTGACGCTGTTACATAACAGGATAACTTTCTCCCCGACCGGCTGGCGAAAGATCAGCGTGTAGAAGGTCGCAATGCCGTCGAGTTCTGCCGCCGATATTTGCAGGTGCCTGGCAATGGCCTGAAGACTTTCATCCGACACCCACCCGCGGTGCGCCTGCACAATTCTGAGCGCATCGATGGCCGCCCCGGCGGGGGTGGGCACGTGGACAATTTCCGCATCGATTTCGGCAATTTCGGTTTCGCTCAGGACGCTAATCAGTTGCTCGCTCATCGGTTACCTGTCCACGTCGGCCATGACAAAATCAATACTGGCGATGATCGCAATCAGATCGGGGATCATCAGCCCCCGGCTGATCAGGGGAATTTGTTGCAAATGCGGGAAAGACGGCGTTCGAATTCGGGTGCGGTAGCTGGTGGTGCCACCATCACTGATCAGGTGGTAACTGTTAATGCCCTTGGTGGCTTCGATTAATACTGATGCTTCTCCCGCCGGTATTACCGGTCCCCAACTCACGTTTAAAAAATGATGAATCAGGGTTTCGATGTCTTGCAAGGTGCGCTCTTTAGGGGGTGGTGTGGTGAGGGGGTGGTCACTCTTATAGGGTCCTTCCGGCATGTTATCCAGGCACTGACGGATGATGCGCAGGCTCTGCCGCATTTCTTCTACCCGCACCACCGCGCGGTCATAGCAGTCGCCGTTATTGGCTGTGGGTATTTCGAATTCAAACTGGTCGTAACCGCCGTAAGGGCGGTCGCGGCGTAAATCCCAATCCATGCCCGTGGCCCGCAGGTTTGGTCCGGTCACACCCCAGTCCAGCGCCTCTGCCGTCGTGTACGTCCCAATGCCCACGGTGCGCTGTTTGAGAATACTGTTGTCCATCGTCATCTTTTGATAGTGATCCAGGCGGGCGGGCAGGAAGTCGATGAACTCGCGCATCATTTTGTCCCAGCCCCTGGGCAAATCCTGGGCGACACCCCCTATACGGAACCACGATGGATGCATGCGTCCGCCGGTGATCGCTTCCACGATGCCAAACAGGCGCTCGCGGTCGGCAAACATATAAAACACCGGGGACATCTGGCCCACATCCTGGGCGAAGGTGCCGTAGAACACCAGGTGGCTGGAGATGCGAAACAGCTCCGCCAGCATGATGCGAATTACCTTGGCGCGGTCGGGTACTGTTATGCCAGCCAGCTGTTCAATAGACATTACATAGGCCAGGTTGTTCATCACCCCGCCCAGGTAATCGATTCTATCGGTGTAGGGGATATAGGAGTGCCAGCTCTGGCGCTCACCCATTTTCTCCGCCCCGCGGTGGTGATAGCCGATATCGGGTACGGCGTCCACCACGACTTCGCCGTCCAGTTGCAGGGCGAGGCGAAATACGCCGTGTACCGAGGGGTGATTGGGCCCCAGGTTGAGAAACATATACTCGGAATCTTCGGTGGCCCGCTCCATGCCCCAGTCTTCGGGGCGGAAGGTTAGCGCCTCCATCTCCTCGGCCTGCATGGCTTCGTCCAGCGCGAAAGGTTCCATCTCGGTGGCTCGCGCCGGGTGATCCTTGCGCAGGGCGTGACCCTCCCAGGTGGGGGGCAGCAGAATGCGCCGCAGATTGGGATGGCCGCTAAAACTCACGCCGAACATGTCCCAGGCCTCGCGCTCGTACCAGTTGGCATTGGGGTAAACCCCCACTGCGGTGGGAACCGACAGGTCGCCCATGGACACCGCCACCTTCAGTCGAATTTCCTCGCAGCGACTAAAATTCAGCAGGTGATAAACCACGGTAAAATCCGCTGCCGCCGCTGGCTTGTGCTCGCGCAAGCGCTCGTCGATGCCAAACAAATCCAGCAGCATCGGGAATTGATTCTTCAGGTAGCTCAGTACCTCGAGGATTCTGGCGCGGTCCAGCCACAGGGTCGGGGTGTTGTCGGGAGTCGGCTGGTTCTCGAACACCTGGGCGCCAAAGCTGGCAAACAGGTCGTCCACGGTGCCGGTCACCTTCGTCTAAACCTCATCCGGGCTGCGCAGCTCGGTGGCCTTGCTTCGCTCTTCTCGCAGGCGGTCCCGCTGGGAGGGCATGTCGGGTTTGATGATCCGCTGGTCCCCCACCACCCAACTCAGCGGGCGGCGCTCCTGCTCGATGGCGTCCTGTAACATCATCAGCCCCTGCAACAGGGCCTCTGGCCGGGGTGGGCAACCCGGAACATAGACGTCAACCGGGATGAATTTGTCCACACCCTGCACCACGCTATAAATATCGTACATGCCGCCCGAATTGGCGCAGGACCCCATAGAGATGATCCAGCGCGGCTCCAGCAATTGGTCGTACAGGTGCTGTACCACCGGCGCCATTTTGCGAAATACAGTGCCTGATATAACCATTAAATCTGCTTGGCGGGGTGTGGCCCGAATCACCTCGGAACCGAATCTGGCTATGTCGTGACGGCTGGTAAAGGCGGTGGCCATTTCGACGTAGCAACATGACAGGCCAAAGTTAAAAGGCCACAGGGAATGCGCGCGACCCCAGGCGATGAGGTCTTCCAATTTGGCAAACATGACGTTGCGCTTTATTTGTTGTTCAATCGTGTCGTCGCTCATGCCCGCAGAACCCGGCGTTTTTGCAATGGTGTCTTCGGGCCGGGTCAAATGCCATTCCATTATTTTGATGCCTCCTGGGTTAATACAGAGTCCGGGCGTTGCGCGCGGGTCTTTATGCCCCAATCCAGCGCGCCTGAGCGCAACTCATAGATCAGGGCTACCGCCAAAATAAACACAAATACGCCCACCGCAATAAACCCGCTCCAGCCCAGTTCAAAAAAGGCGATGGCCCAGGCAAATATAAAGACGGTTTCCAGATCAAAAATAACGAAGAAGATCGCGATCAGGTAAAACTCCACTGCCATATGGATTTGGGGAGAACCGACCGATAGGGCACCGGATTCAAAGGGTACGTTGGTCGCTGCATTGGTGCGTCTTTGGCCCAGCAAATAAGACAGGCCTAACATGGTAGCGACCAACGCTAACACCGCCAGGAAATAGACAATAAAGGGCCACAGGGATGTATCAGCCTCGCTCAAATTAGCGGTCCCCGGATTTTAAATCCCAGTTGGCATGAAACATAATCTGAAGACAAAGGAGCGCTTGGCAGGTCGCAGAGGGCGATCTGTCGGCAAAATGGTGCTACTGTTCTGCGTCTCAGCATACGAACTCCACTAATCCCGAAGGTTTGCTAGGGAGGTCACTTGCCCCTACTGCACACTACGTGGGTAAGTATTCGACCTGGGTACAGCTACCACTTACAACGCTGTTGACTCTAGCGAGGTTGAAAACTAAACGCAAGAACCTGGCGAAAATTATCCAGCCCTGATTAAATTATGAACAACCGCTGTTTGTTATAAGCAAAATTCACCAGGAGAACTATGTTTTCAAGAGCACTTTGTACTATTGCCTTTGGCTGGGTGCTGTCCAGCGCGACCGCGATCGGCACCCCCGCTGACAACCTCGCCCAGGCGGTGCGCTATCGCACGGTGAGCGAGCAGGACGTCAGTGCTATCGACTATGCGCAGTTCGAGCAATTTCATGCATTTTTGCGCGCCACTTATCCCCGGGTTTTTGCCACGCTGAACGTGGAGACCGTTGCGCAGCACAGCCTGCTGCTGCGCTGGCAGGGCTCGGGGTCCGGTGAGTTGCCCCTATTATTCACGGCCCACATGGATGTTGTTCCCATCGAACCCGGCACCGAGGGTGATTGGGAGCACCCGCCATTTGACGGTGTGGTGGCGAACGGCAGGATTTACGGCCGCGGCACCCTCGATGACAAGCAGGGCTTGATTGGATTGTTGGAGGCGGTGGAGGCGTTACTGGAAGAGGGCTTCCAACCCGAGCGCACCGTCGTCTTCGCGTTTGGTCACGATGAGGAGATTGGCGGTAGGGAGGGCGCTGCGGCCATCGCCCGGCGGATGAGAGAACTGGGTTTGCATTTCGAGTGGATGGTCGATGAAGGGGGAGTAATTCTTTCCGATTACCCGCTGTTAGAGGACACGCCGGTGGCAATGGTTAACGTTGCGGAGAAGCGGTATTTCACGATTACCCTGGTCGCTACCGGGGAGGGTGGTCACTCCTCTACGCCACCGCAGACCAGTACCATAGGCCGATTATCGGCGGCGCTCAGCCGGATCGAGCAAAACCCCTTTCCCTACAAACTGGTCGGTCCCGTTGAGGCGATGCTGGAGGCCCTTGGTCCACACGCCAGCCAACCGACCCAATTTGTCTTCAACAACCTGTGGTTGACCGGTGGCGTGGTGGCCTATCTACTGTCTCAGGAGCGCCTGGGCAACGGTTTTGTGCGCACCACCACCGCTCTTACCATGGTCAATGCAGGGGTAAAGGAAAATGTAGTGCCCCAGCGCGCGGAGGCAAAAATAAACTTTCGCCTGTTGCCCGGCGACACGCCTGAATATGTGGTGCGCACGATTCGGGACATTGTGGCGGATGACGAGATCGAGATACTGTATGAGTTGGAGGCCGATGCGCCTCCGGTGGCCGATTATACGGGCAGTGGGTTTGCGGTGATCAAGGCGGCGACCCATGCGATTTATCCCGCAGTGGTAGTCGTTCCATCGCTGATGTTTGGTGCCACCGATACGCGCCATTATATTGATCTGGTGGACAATATATACCGTTATCATGGCGTGTTAATGGCCTCCGCCCAAGCGCAGAGCATTCACGGTACCAATGAATATGTAGGCGTGGACAGTTTTGAAAAATCAATCGAGGTGGCGAAGAAAATGCTGCAATTGGGTGCTGGTGCCCACTAAATAAGCGCGGGAGAAAAGCAGATGTTGAGCCAGTATAATCAGGATGAAATGGGCAAGTTGGCATTGCGTTTGGCAGTCGGAATTCTCCTGCTGTTTCACGGTTACGCCAAACTAATGAATCCCGGCTCACTGGAGTGGATAGCGGGGAGCCTCGGTGCTTATGGCCTGCCCGGCGCACTGGCCTATGGCGTGTACGTGGGCGAAGTGCTGGCGCCGCTGATGATCATTATTGGCTACCGCGCCCGGTTGGGGGGCTGGTTCGTATTTATCAATATGGTATTTGCTCTGGCCCTGGCCCATTCCGCGGAACTGTTGACGCTCTCAGAACACGGCGGATGGGCTCTGGAATTGCAGGGACTCTATCTGGTGGGAGGACTGGTGATCGCGTTGATTGGTAGCGGAAACTTCGCCGTCAAACCGGACTGAGGCCGTCCGGCATGGGCAATCAGTAACTGCGCCAGACGGCAAGTCGCGGTTCCCGCCCGGTCTCTATTGGCAAACGTGAGATACAGTCCGGAGTGTCGCTTCGATCCCTGCTCCAATGGCAGTTCCTGTAGTTTGCCCCGCTCCAGCGCGGTGGCAATGCGCGATTGCGGCAGCCAGGCGAAGCCCATGCCCCGGCAAATCATGTCCACCGAGGTAGCCACATGGCTGACGGTCCAGCGTTGCTCGGCGCCCAGCCAGCCGGAATCTGTTTTGTCGCTCAGGGCTGAATCCCGAACGACGATTTGCCGATGTTGGGCCAGATCCTGCAGGTTTAGCGTTCTTCCCAGTTGATGCAGGGGGTGGTCGGGGTGGGCGACCGCCGTGAATTCCACATTGAGAATGTGCTCGCCCAGAAAACCCTGGGGCGCACTGCCCGCAACCAATAGATCAACCTCCCCCGCGATCAATTTCTCTGCGCCGCCGGACAACACGGTCTCCATCAGCTGTACCCGGGTGTTGGGAAATTCCTGAGACAGCCCCTGCAGGCTAAAGGTGAGGCTCTCATGGGGGTAAACCTCGTCGATGGCGATACTGATCTCGGCCTCCAGCCCATGGGCGAGACTCTCCGCGATGTCTTCCAACTGACCCGCCTGGGCCAGCAATTGATCGGCTCGCCTCAGCATCAGTGTTCCTGCCTCCGTCAAATGGGCTTTGCGACCGCGCACCTCCAACAGGGCCAGCCCCAGTTGAGCCTGCAGTTTGTGCACAGCGTGGTTGATGGTAGATTGGCTTTTGTGGATGGCGGCGGCGGCCTGGGCGAATCCGCCGTAGCGCACCACCGACTGAAACATGCGCCATTGCTCCAGGGTGACTTTGTTCATGGGGGGAATCCTCGTCTTTTATGTTCGTATAATTCGAATATAAACAGCTTAATTATGCTATTTATATTCGAAAAATACGAGCATATGATGACGGCAAATCGCGCAGGCAGGGCTTGTGTCCAATCGGAGAGAGGAATTGACTATGAAATGGCGAACAATTCGGGAAATCAGGCCCGCCCAGCCCAGTCGGGATGGCGACGGCGTGGCAATCCAGCGTGTCGCCGGGATGCAGCACCCCGGTATGGACCCTATTCTCATGATCGATGAACTGCGGGCCGAGCTGCGCGAGGATTATATCGGGGGATTTCCACCGCACCCCCACCGGGGTATGCAAACGCTCACTTACCTGAAGAGAGGCGGCCTTATTCACGAAGATAACCAGGGTAATCGCGGTGAAATTCGTGGCGGTGGCGCCCAGTGGATGTCTGCCGGGCGCGGGATCATACATTCGGAAATGCCCACCCTGGACAGCGATGGCTTACACGGTTTTCAGTTGTGGATTAATTTACCCGCGGCCGAGAAAATGTTGGCACCCCGGTATCGGGATATTTCGCGGGATGAACTGGCTCACAAAAGTGGTGAGGGTTTTGCGCTGACCGCGATATCCGGCCAGTGGCAGGTGTCGGGCCTGGATATTGTGGGTCCCCTGTTTGAGCTTGAGAACCGGGCTGCTATTCTTGACCTGCATATCCAGCCCGGCGTCAGTGTCACCATCGCCACACCCGATAGCGAATCAGTAATAGGCTATCTGTATGAGGGATCGATTGTGGACGCCGGCGCAGCGGTGACCGCCCAGAATTTGTTGATTACTGACAGTGGCGATGGTTGGTGTGTGCGGGCCGGGCCGCAGGGCGCCCAATTACTGGTGTTACGGGGCGAACCCCTGGCGGAGCCGGTGGCCCATTATGGGCCCTTTGTAATGAACACCGCCGCGGAGATTGAGCAGGCGGTACAGGATTACCAGTCGGGAAAATTTGATCAGGGAATATCTCAATGAGTAAGCCAGCCGTCGCCGATAACAAACCTGTGGCCGTGAAATTGAGTGCCGGCAAGGAGTACCACTACTGTACCTGTGGCCGTCCCGACGCCTGAAGAGCCCTCTGTGGCGTTTATTCATCAGCTGGCGAAAGAGGGGTTGACCACCTTCGAGCAGCTCAGCAGCGTCGCCGACTACGTGCGCTTTGCCGATAATGTGCGGGAAATGACGGGCGGCATCCCGGTGGGTTTCAAGCTCAGCGCCAATCATATCGAGCGGGACATCCAGTTCGCCCTGGATGCCGGAGCGGACTACATCATTCTGGACGGGCGCGGCGGGGGCACCGGGGCCGCTCCGCTGATGTTCCGCGACTATATTAGTGTGCCCACCATTCCGGCGCGCTTTTCTGGCGTAGAACACGCCGGTTATCAATCTATCTGATAGACTGCGTAGCTAATTTTAGGGAGAGGATAGAATGCGAGCGTTAATTGTTGTTGCTGCGGTGCTCGGGCTCGCGGCCTGTGGCGGTAATCCCTCGGTACCTGGGCCAGCGCCGGGCACCGTGTGTTCTGACCCTCGCCCGCAGGTGTGCACCATGGAGTATAGGCCGGTGTGTGCAACGCTGATCGCCGGTGGCACCAAACAATATGCCTCGGGTTGTAACGCCTGTGCAGATGACGCGGTGGCCAGTTATCTGCCCGAACCATGCCCCAGCGACCCTTGAGTTAGGCGAGGCCCTGCGCTAGAGTGCGCCCGCGTCCGCGACTATAACTATCCAGGGGAAGGCTGATGAGTCTGACAAACCGAATTCTGATCTCCATGGTAGCGGGAATACTGTTGGGCTCCCTGCTCAACCTGTTGCTGCAAAGTAGTGACATATCGGAAACTATCCACCTGGTTATGCAAGACTATTTGTTAAATGGTCTGCTGGATCTGGTCGGTCGGATTTTTGTGGCCTCCCTTAAGCTATTGGTGGTACCACTGGTGCTGGTGTCACTTATCTGCGGTTCCAGTTCCCTGGGAGATAGCGCCCGCATCGGTCCCATTGCAGTAAAAACGCTGGCGTTTTATCTCGGTACCACCGCCATTGCAGTCACCCTGGCCCTTGGCATAGCTGTACTGGTAAGCCCCGGCAGCAATGTGGAACTGACCAGTGAGGCGGTTTACCAGGCCACGGAAGCGCCCCCCCTGGTGGATGTTCTGGTCGACATTGTGCCCTCCAATCCCTTCGGCGCGTTAGCCGAGGGGAAAATGCTGCAGATTATCGTGTTCGCCTTGCTATTTGGTTATGCCATTTCCCGAGCGGGTGAACAGGGCCGCCGGATCGCCAGTTTTTTTCGTGATATGGAAGCGATTGTCATGAAAATGGTGGGCATTTTGATGGAATTGGCACCCTACGGCGTCTTCGCCCTGCTCGCCAAGTTGTTTTCCGAGATGGGGATTAGCGCCATCCTCGATCTGGCCGCCTACTTTCTCACCGTGTTGGCCGTGCTGATGATCCACGCCCTGATCGTGTACAGTGCGTTGCTGAAATTTTTCAGCGGCCTGTCTCCCAGAATTATGATTTCCAAGATGCGTTCCGTGTGGGCCTTTGCGTTCAGCACAGCATCCTCCGGCGCCACGCTGCCGATCACCCTGCGCACTGTTGAGCGCAAGTTGGGGGTGAATAACACGGTGGCCGGTTTTACCGTTCCCCTGGGGGCGACCATCAATATGGATGGCACCGCGATCATGCAGGGCGTGGCAACCGTATTTATCGCCCAGGTGTATGGCGTAGATCTTTCTATGGGTGCGTACGTGACGGTTATCCTGACCGCGACCCTGGCTTCAATCGGCACCGCAGCGGTGCCCGGTGTGGGTCTCATCACGCTGGCGATGGTGCTGGAACAAGCCGGCCTGCCGGTGGAGGGTATCGCCCTGATTATCGGTGTTGATCGCCTGTTGGATATGGTGCGCACCGCGGTGAATGTTACCGGTGACGCCACCGTCAGCGTAATCGTCGCCAAGAGTGAAAATCAGTTAGATGAACGGGTGTACCTCAATCCCAACGCCGATCTCGGCCCCGACAGTGATAGCGCTGTCGATATCAAAGCAGCCCAAGGAGCCTGAGCCAAACAATCCATGTCTATTCAATGCACCATCGTGCCGGTGACGGCCTATCAGCAAAACTGTAGCATCATCAAGTGCCAGGCCACCGGCCGGGCCGCGGTGGTAGATCCGGGCGGCGATATCGAGCGCATTCTGCAAGCCGTCGAGAATATGGGGGCGACCCTCGAAAAAGTCATCCTCACCCACGGCCATATGGACCACTGTGCCGCCTCCGATATTTTGCGTCGGCAGTTGGACATTCCTATTGAAGGGCCGCACAAGGAAGATGACTTCTGGATAGCGAAACTGCCGCAGTGGTGTGAAATGTCCGGCTTCCCCCATGCCGACTCGTTTGTACCGGATCGCTGGCTGGAGGAGGGGGATACTGTGACCGTCGGTGAGCAGACCCTGCAAGTGTTCCATTGCCCCGGTCACACACCCGGCCACATCGTGTTCTTGCACGAGCAACAGAGAGTCGCCTGGGTTGGCGATGTCATATTTCAAGGGTCTATTGGCCGCACCGATTTCCCCAGGGGCAATGCCGAGCAATTGCATGCCAGCATTCGACAAAAATTATTTCCCCTGGGCGATGACATAACCTTTATCCCCGGTCATGGCCCCACTTCCACCTTCGGCCAGGAGCGACAGACCAATCCCTTTGTGGCCGACTCCCGGTATGCCTGATCCCGCATCATTGTCGCGCGCAGATCGGCTGCGCGAAGAATTCCAAAAGCAGGCCCCTCATATTCACTGGCATGAACTACAGACCAATTACGCGCATGGCAGTGTGATTCGGGTAGCGCCGCCGCTGGATCTGGTGGAGGTGGCGGTGCAGCTGGGTATGGACAACACCGATCAATTTCAGGCCTGGATTAGCGCTGGCCATATCGCCGCGGTGAACGACGCTGAAGCCCGGGCCTGGTTCGAGACGAATCCACGGCTGCGGACGGTTGTCGCCGCACCCTGGGTGTTGGTGCAAAATAGCTGAGCCGCGGGGCAGCACGGCGCGCGTCCGGTATGGGCAGATACAGCTCTAATCCGCCGCTTGTTTTGAATTGGTGGGTACGCCCCTACTGGAGCTTGACCGGAAACACCTCCCCTTCGAAGACCGTGCCCCATACCGTGATATCTTTCAATCCACTTGCACCCACTTGATAGGGGTCGCTTTCCAGTACGGTAAAGTCGGCTTTCTTGCCCGCTCTTATGGAACCGATTTCATCTTCCCAACCCATAATCCACGCGGCGTCGATAGTAATTGCGCGCAGTGCGGCGTCCAGGCTGATACGCTCCTGGGGAACATTGAGGTTGCCATTGATAGTGACTCGGTTGGTCGCGGTCCAGGCCAGGGTCAGGGGTGACAGTGGTGCCATAGGGCTGTCCGAGTGCAGCGCAAAGGGCACCCCTACGCGCTCCAGGGAACCCAGACGTACCATCTGGCCGCCTCTATCGTGCCCCAGCCATTTCTCGGCGTAGATGTCGGAAAGAATGTAGTGGTAATAGGGGTTGGCCGATACCACGGCTCCCAGGGCTTTCAATTGGCGCGATTGATCCTCGGTACTGTAGGCGAAATGCTCCAGGGTGAAACGGTGATCGGCCCGCGGGTGCTCGTTCTGCAGGGTGCGCAGTATGTCGAGGAAGGCCGCGGTACTCTTGTCGCCATTGGTGTGGGCGTGCAGCTTATAGCCCGCTTGCCAGAATTCCCTGGCCCACTCGGTGGTGATTTCCAGCGGCGCCATCCACTGCCCCTCATGCCCGTCCATATATCCCGGGGGACCCATCTGCGAGAGGCCGCTGAATATCGCGCCGTCCAGCATCAGCTTAAAATGCCGGTCAATCATCACTCGATGGGAATTGCCTTTGCGCCAGGTATCAATTTCCGCCATCGCCTCCTGGGGCGTTTTACCCCGGCCCAGAAAGTCGATAATGGTAGGTGTCAGGATTATTCGCGAGGGGGCCTCACTGGCCTCTGCTACCTGGCGAATCGCAGCGATCTCCCGGGCGGGGTCGCCGAACACACCGATACCCATGTCCAGCACCGTGGTGACCCCCCCCTGGTGGACCATCTGCAAAAAATTCTGGATGCCCTGACCGAATGCCTGGGGTTCGAACATGAATCCCATCCTGGGCATCAGCACCTTAAAACCGTTTTCCCAAAAATGGCCACGCGCCCAATTATTTTCGTGGTTTCCCCGGGTATCCGCCTCGGTGATTCCCAGCAGTTTGAAGGCGGCGTCATTGCCGATTATTTCGTGAAAGGAGCGATGCCAGATCATGACCGGTTGATCGCCAAACCACTCATTCAGGGTGTCTCGGTACACCTCGCCATGCCACAGCGGGTGGTAGCCCCAGGCGATAAAGGGAATAGCGGGGTTGTCGTGTGCCGCGGCCAACGCCTTCAGCCTGGCCCGATAGGCTTCGGGGGTGGTCGCGCCCGGAAATTCTCCAGTGGGCAGGGACCAGTCATCCGGGGCGAGAAAGGGAAATTGGGTGACCACCGCCGGCAAAGAAGGGTGCACGTGGGGGTCGATGAAACCCGGCATCAGCACTTTGTCTTCCAGCGAGCGATCAATGGTGCCACCCCTGGCTTGCAGCCAGGGAGCCAGCGATTCCACCGAGCCCACTGCGATGATCCGCCCCTCCGCAACAGCCACCGCGGTCGCCTCCGGTAGTGCCGGTTCCATGGTGATAATTTTGCGGGCGGTGTAAATGGTGATTTCGGCGGCGGCCATCGCCAGAGGCGAGGCGCTTATAAAAAGTGCCAGCGCCGCAGTGTTAATCCATTTCATGAAACCCCCGGCAAGTGCAGTTGGAATGGCGACCCTAAGCTATCGGATGACTTTTATCCAGTCGCCCGTACGCGGTTCACCGCGAGGGTAGAATCCATTGAGCAGGCGCAGCTGCGCTTCGGCAGCTGCGAAGGTCACGAGCGAGGTAAGCGCGAGCGCCTGTGCCGGTACATTGCCCGCCCCGCCGTCGCTGTCCCCCATCTATCACTCAGCTTTTCGCGGGAAAGGAACCGGCGTTATCACAGTTCAATCGCAGGGACGCCACTGAACATTCGGTCGACATGGGCTCCTATGGGCTACAGCTTGGAAACGACCACAAAAAAGCGAGATTTCATCAATCTCGGTGGTTGTTGCTCGATTAATTCATGTATCGCATCGGGATACTGGAAGGAGATTTTCCCCTATAGCCCCTTTATACGCCTTAAACATTCTGCAACATACTCAATGCAGGACTGATAACTATGTCGACAACTATGTGCCGAAGAGTCTGATTCGCTCCCTATATTCCTCGCCGCGGAAATGCGGTATATTTGGCCGCTTTTCGAGGCCCAGCCCGAGGAATACCATGAGCCGAATTTATGTCCTGCTGACGATCGCACTGATCGTCGCCTGCTCGCCGTTAACTGATTCGAGCTCGACCATCGGGCAGATCGGCGCCGAGCCAACACGCAGTTGGCCACACGGGGCGATGGTGAGCGCCGCCAATCCCGAGGCGGTCGCTGCAGCCGTTGCGGTCCTTGAAAAAGGCGGGCACGCGGTCGATGCAGCTATTGCGGCACATGCGGTTCTCGGTTTGGTCGAACCGGAAAGTTCCGGCATCGGCGGCAGCGCATTTATGCTCGTCTATGACCGGGCGATGGACGCATTGACTGTCTATGACGGGCGGGAAACGGCACCGGCATTAGTTTCGGCCGAAATGTTCGTGCGTAATGGCGAGCCGATGGGGTTCGTGGATTTGTGGCCGGCGGGTGTCTCGATTGGGGTTCCTGGCACCGTGTCCCTGTACCAGTCAGCACACAATGACTATGGCAAAGTACCTTGGGCCGATTTGTTCACTCCCGCGATTTCGCTTGCAAAAGACGGTTTTGAAGTGACACGCAAAATGAACAGTTATCTTGCTCGCATGGCCTCACGCTTTGACTTGCAAGACTTTCCGAATACCGCCGAATATCTGTTCCCCGGCGGTGAAGCCCTTGCCATTGGCAGCGTGCAAAGAAACCCGGAGTACGCGCAGACGCTGGAGCGTATTGCGCTGGAAGGAGCACAAGCATTCTACCGCGGCGATATCGCCCAAGCGGTCGTCAATCGCGCGCAGGCTGAACCCCTGGGAAGTTCTATGACGATAACGGATGTGGCCGAGTATAAGACAGTCAAGCGTGATGCAGTGTGTGGCGCTTTTCGCGATTACAAAATCTGCTCGATACCGCCGCCGTCTTCGGGTATCGCCCATATCATGATTCTGGCACTGTACGATGAATTGTTGTCACCGGACGACCAAAGCTTTGAAGACAAAATCCAGGTGTTCGTCGATGCTCAGCGGCTGGCTTATGCTGACAGGGATTATTTCGTCGGCGATCCGGGTTTCGTTGACGTGCCGGTACAGGAGTTGATCGATCCTGCCTATATATCGCACCGCGCGACTGAGCGTTTCGAGCCGGCTGCGACGCCCACGCACGGCAACCCCGGATTTGCATCTCAACTGGACAAGGTTGCGTGGATCCGAGGCGACGACCGTACCATCGAAGCTGTCGGTACATCACATTTGTCGATTATTGACCGAGACGGTAATGCGGTGTCGATGACGGCCTCCGTCGGATTTCCCTACGGTTCGATCCGCATGACAAACGGCTTTTTTCTCAATAACGAATTGACGGACTTTTCCCGGGAACCGAATGAAGACGGAACGTTGGTCGCCAACGCCATCGCCCCGGGCAAGAGACCGCGTTCATCGATGTCGCCAACGATAGTTTTCGATGATCGTGGCGACCCCGTGATGCTCACAGGATCTGCAGGCGGCAGTTCGATACTCGCGTATACGACGAAGACGATACTGGCAGTACTTGACTGGGGCCTGTCGGCTCAGGCAGCGGCAGATTTCCCGAATATCGTCGCTCGCGGCGAATCTGTGGGGGTGGAAGTTGCGGCGGCTCCCGGCGGGGAAATCGCGGCGAAACTGAAAGCACTGGGCTATGACGTGCGAGAGGGCCGCGGCGAAAACTCGGGCCTGCATGTGATCGTCGTGCGACCAGATGGCATGGAGGGCGCGGCCGACAGCCGCCGGCATGGGACGGTAGGAACCATCCCGCCGCGATAGCCAGAGAAAAGGGGTAGTGCCCACTTATTTTCTCCCCAGTGCTGAGATTTCATTTAAAGACACCCTATCGAGACAGATTAACCCATGTGATTGGCTTCTAGGGTTTAAGCGATTGATCCATAAAATATCGAGCAAAGTACTTTTAATAGATGGCTTCAATCTTGTCAGAAGGCTCTATGAGGCGCATCCCAATGGCGATAGTGAAATTGATGCGGTTATCGATTCTGCGGGGAAGTCTTTGCAACGAGCGTTGAACACCCATCGTCCAACTCATGGGATTGTCGTGTTTGAGTGTCACGATCCGACCTGGCGACACATGTTCTATTCGGAATATAAGGCAGGGCGTAAACCAACACCTCCAACATTGTTAGACGGGATTGCTGGCTTCGAGACAAAATTTAATGAGCTTGGTATTGCTTCTTTTTCGCTCAACAATTATGAGGCGGACGATGTCATTGCGACCCTCGCGGTTGGTATTGCGCGAGCCGGAGGTGAGGCCATTGTCCTGTCAACGGACAAGTCGTTCTTGCAGTTAATAAACGCCAATATTCATGTCTTTGATCATTTCAAACAATCCGAATATCTGAAGGCAGAAGTTGTTGAACGACTTGGGGTAAAAATTTCACAACTAACGGACTATTGGGCGATGTCTGGCGATGCCAGTAATAATATTAAGGGGGTCGCCAGAATTGGTAAAAAGAGTGCTGCGGCGCTACTTGGAAAGTACTCCAGCTTGGAAGAAATCCTTGCCTCCAGTGATGAGGACAAGAAAGTGCAACTGGTAAAGGCGGACGCAAACAATGCCATACGGTGTAAACAATTGGTGACCCTCAAGCTTGATGTTGAGCTGGGTATTAATTTAAAGACATTCAGGTTACATCCTAAGCCGCTTCCAGATGCTGATAGTTACTAGATCCTGCACGTAAAGTACATAATTACAGCAAAAAAATGCAGTATCAAATTATTGTTAGACATAGAAAACCAACACTTATGAAGGATAAAGTGCCAGCGCCGCAGTGTTAATCCATTTCATGAAATCCCCGGTAGATGCAGTTTAAATGCTGACCCTAAGCTATCGGATGACTTTTATCCAGTCGCCCGTGCGCGGTTCACCGCGGGGGTAGAATCCATTGAGCAGGCGCAACTGCGCTTCGGCATCGGGCACCCGAATGCTCGCGGCCAGCGATGCCAGGGTGGCGCCGCGAGGCACTTGAATATAGTGAATATGGCGCGGGGTGCCCGCTTTCACCTCCTTGGGATGGCTGGGGCGAAAGCTCTCCACCATCGTTAACATCGTGCCGTCGCTGGCGGCGAAGTCGCTGGCTTTGCCCTCGAACAAGTAGCTGAGGCTTTTATAATCGATAACGGCAACCCGGCGGGAATCGCCGCCGCTGGTGGCGACGGCGGTATAGCCCTTCAGCCCCGACTGATCCAATTCGGCACCGGCACTCAACGTCCCCGTGGCACTCTTCTCCAGCACACTCTGTGGTGAGACAGCCTTATCACGCTTGCGGATTGTCAGCGTCAGGGAGGCACTACCGTGTGCATTGCTCGCGACGATCGCTTTCGAACCAGCCTTGACCGTCCAGCCCTCGGGTTGCAGGAACGTGAACGCCAGTTTGGTGTGGTAGTAGCGATCCTTGGCTCGCTGCCCCTGGGTGCTGGCGCCCCACACCAGGCCCTCCATGTGCCGCCGAAATTCGCCCGGGACAGACGGGTCTTCCACGTTCTGTTCCAACTCGCTGGCCGTGCGAATAACCTGCTGTAGGCGGGCATCGTTGCGCGGGTGGGTAGAGTACAGCCCGTGATAACTTACCACCTTCTTACCGGTGGCTTTGGCCTTCACCCGCTGGAATTGCTCCTGGTCCTTGAGCACGCCGATCACCTCCAGCAGGGCGTCGGTGTCGTAGCCGGTCTTGTGCATGTATTGCGCGCCCAGGCTATCGGCTTCCAGTTCGTGGTCCCGGCCATAGCCTCGCACCAGCGCGGTCCCCGCCATGGCCGATGCATCGGCCACATCACTGCTGCCGGTGAGCACGTAGGCCATGGTTGCCAGCACGCTGTTGGTGACACTGGCGGTTTTTTGCCTGGAGGCATGGCGGGCGGTGATATGGCCAATTTCATGGGATAGAACGCCAGCCAGCTCTGCTTCGCTGTCGAGATAGGCCATCAGCCCGCGATTGACGTAAATGTATGCGCCCGGGGTGGCGAAGGCGTTGATATCGGGGCTATCGAGCACGGTAAAGGTAAAGGCGAGGTCTGCCCGATCACTGTTCGCTACCAGGCTTTGTCCGATACGGTTGACGTAATCCTGTAGCGGCTGATCCTCGAACGATGCACCCTGGGCCATCATTTTCTCATACATCTCCCGGCCGGTGGCATCTTCGCCACTCTCTGAACCAAGCACCACGGTGCGACCGCCGGTGGTAACGGTACTCGAACAGGCCGTTGCCAGCGCCAGGGCTGCCAGCAGGCCTGTCAGTTGGAACAATGAAGTACGGGGCTTTTTCATGATGGACGCTGTTCGGACTCCCTAGTATTCACTCGACAGAAACTCTAGCAATTGATCGCCAATGCCGTCGCAGGCAGTACCCTGCACGGGCGCGATAATGGGTATGGGAATGATAATAGCCGGCATATAGGATTGTCCGCTGGCAGTGGTACTGATGCGACCCACTTCGGTCTGATCGGTGAAGTCCCAGATCACCGCTTCGTAATTCGCCTCGTCGCCCCAGGTACCGAAGCCAAAACATCCGGTGGTCGGTCCGCAGGCCATGGAGCCAGACGAATTGGTACGCTCGGTACGGCCGTCTATCCAGATCATGTACTCGACTTTGAGCTCCACCATTTTTTGCGCCACGGGTTTTTGCAGCAACAGGCGATCAATATCCCGGGGGTGCAGGGGTGCCGTGCGGGGCTCAAACCAGGGGTATAGGGCATTGATAAACTCCAGCTCGCCAACCACGGTTATTGTCTTGTCCCCACGGGCGATGTGATCGCCCACGCACTTGACAAAATCCGGTTCCGTATCGTAGTCACTGGCATGGCGCCTGCCGAGGATGACAATGCTTGCGTCGCCGATGCCCTCCAGTGGCGCGTTGAACACCATCTCATCGACGGTGGCAGTGACACAACCGGTCAATACCAGAACCATTAACAGGGGCGGGGCCGCCTGCCAAAGCCTTCTTAGAGTGCCGGCGCTCATGGTCCTGCTTCCGCTGCTCGTGTCCCTGCCAACTTCGCGTTCAACCACTCGCTAAGTTCGGGTACCCGGTTAAAGCTGACCACAAAATTGGCACCGGCGTCCCGCAGCGCCATCACCGCCGCCAGGTTAACCGCCGCTTCGCTACTTTGTAGGAAGGCGGTGGGTGTTTTGCCATAGGCCGTCATCGTCCATTCTGCGATGGGCTCGCCTCCGGTCGTTACCAGCTCAAAGCGATAACGCATCCATATTTCATAGACGTTGACATGGGTGTGGGTGGGAATGGCATATTGCAATTCGGCCACATGGGGAATCAGCACGGCGTCAACCGCCGGATTCATGACCTCCGGTGCGGGAGCCGCTTTCATCTGTACCAGGTTTCGGAACATCCCGGCCAGCAAGGTGTCCCACATTTGCACCTGGGCTTCACCGGTTTTGACGATCCAGTCGGATTCCCCGCGCGTTTTGGCTTCGTCGAAAAACTCATGATGGCGAAAATCATCCACATACCAGACGCCCAATGTCAGGGGCAAGCGGGTCATGAGTGGCGGCGGGAATTGGCCCTGTACCACCACCTCGTTGGCGCCGCAGGCGCTGAGAAATACCAGCGTCAACACACTGGCAATGATTTTCGACAGACCCGCGCAGCTAGGGATTGATACTATTGAGCCCAACAAAGGTACCTCCGTTGCGATAAGTGAGTTCCCGCATCAAGGTGGCGAAGCGAATACCGGTGGTTTGCAAATGCGGCGCCCGTAGGAATTGTACCGGGAAACCCACCGCATGAATGCGCACCAGATGATTGCCCTGGGCGTCCACGCCATTGATGCGATCCACCGTTTTCACCACCTGGGCGATGGAGTCACCGGTAAATTCATCGCCAAATACATAGATACTTATTTTTTTACCCGGATCGTGAAAGGTCCTGATCGCCTGGGTGATGCCCTCTACCGGGCTGGAGTTGCTAAATGCATGCCAGTTACGCAGCGAGTCGATAATAACTTTGCGCCGACCCGGCGTATCGGGAATCCACTTGCCCCGGTAGCGGCTAAACAAATACTTGCCCATATCGTTGAGCACCTGAATACCTTTTACCTTGGGATAAATACTCAGGGTGGCCTGCAGTTCCTTGATCATCCTCTCCCAGGCATAGGAAAACATGGAGCCTGAGGTATCGATCACAAAAATAATATACTCGCTGTCCACCGGGATACCGCCGATCAAACTGTTTTTCGCCTGGTAGTTGGTTCCCAACAGGCGCTTCATCTCCTCCGACAGGGACTGCCTCGCGATAGCCAATTGTTCCATGACGATGTCATTGCTATTGGTTTGCACGTTCAGGCTGTCGTAGCGCGATTTAACGCTGGCCATCTGTCCTCTCAAAATGGCAATTCGCTGTTCATACTCAGACAGCTGCTCATGTTTTGAGTTCAGGTCGCGATTGAGAATGATGGTCTCGCCGCGGATTTCAAATAATTGCTCCGCCAGTGCGGCGACCTTGCCTTCCAGGTTAATGGTGGACGCTTCGATAATTTGCGGCTGTACCGTTTTGGTAATCATCAGCAGCAGGATAATGGCACCGAAACCACAGCAGATCACGTCGAGAAATGACATGCCGAATTCTTCGATTTCCCTGCGCCTTGCCACCATGCTATCGGGCTCCTAGGGCCAGTCTTTGGAGGGGCTCATAAAGGCCCCCCCGCTCACTTGTGCCAATTGCCAAAATTCTGAAGCGGCCATGGGGTCGCCCTCCAGGGGAGCGAGAATAATATTCACCGGCACCCCCTTGGGCAGGTGCTTGATTGCCGCTCGATACAGTTTTTGCCGCTCCCTGCCACTTACAGTATAGCCCCGGGGCGGTTTTGTGCCCTGGGTGGGCAGTCCGTCGGTAATCAAAAATATATTATCCGGCGGGGGCGATAACGCCTGCAGGGCATCGAAAGCGTTTACCAGGCTGGTGCCGCCGCTGGGCACTATTTCGCGCAGTGCGCTGGACAGTTCTTCCAGCTGAGCCTGATCGGCGACCTCCAGCCATTCACCGGTGGTGTCCGGCAGGGCCGCCTGGGCGGTGGTATTAAACGTGATGACCTGATATTTACTGGTGACCGGCAGTTGCGCGGTCAGCCAGTCGACCGTATTCAGTATGCGGCTCCATTTTGGGGTATTGCGCTGTACATCGGGCGCCCTACCGCGCAGGCGGACGATGTTCACCAACTTTTCGGCCAGCATGGAGGAGGACACATCCAGCAAAATGGCGATATTGCGCCCGCCCAGATTCAGGCCCGTCAGGTATTGTCGATTGCCCTCGCCGATAAAGCTGCGGGCATTTGCGCCGCTGTTCTCCTCCGCCGCGGCCTTCAGCTTTTGCAGGTCGTCTTCCAGCGACTGAATCTCCGCCTTCAGGGACTCGATGTCGGCGCTCTCGGTGAACCCGTCCCGTTTAAGGGCCTCTATAAGCGCCTCGAATTCACTGAGGTTTTCCGTGATCCGCGTGGCCCGGCCCTGGGCTTCAACAATCTGAAGATCCACGTCAGACAGGGTGTTGCGCAGGCGTACCTTGTCTTTCTCGCCCTCGGCAATATCGTCTGCCAGGAAATTCACCTCCGACAGCAAATCGCGATTGAGCTCCCTGGACTGCACTTCTATCGAGTGGTCGATGATCAGAAATACCAGGATCACCGCCCCAAAACCACAGGACATGACGTCCAGGAAGCTCAGGCTAAAAGTGGTAAAGGCGCGTTTTTTTCTCCTGGCCATAATGCTTAGCCCGGCGCGATTACGACGGCGATTAGTCGGGCACTGAAGCCAGCTGCGCCATCCGACTTACCCCCGGCACAGACGATGCGATCGCCACAGTGCAAAACTTGTCCCGGGAAGTATTGCTCACCGTTTACCTGGGCCCAGCCCTCGCCGCGCAGCAACCAGTCTCCGGCTTCACAGTACAGTTCCCAGCCCGGGGCCAGCTGGGTTCCCGCTGCGCTCAGCGGGGTGGCCAGGGCGTGCACCAGTAAATGGGTGGCGGTGGCCTCAGTGGTGCTCGACATTGCCGGGGCAGCTGGCGTGGCAGCAATAGCAGTGACGGTACTTTGCTCATCGGCCGTGCTTGGGTCGGGCTGAGCGTGACAGGGCAGCGAGGTGATAAAGTTCAGGGCCGACCCTTTTTTACCTGGCACCAGGTGATCGACGTGGTGCTCCACTGCCTGTAGCAGCGCGTTAGTGTCGACCATTTTCGCCAGCGGAAATTGCTCTTGGAGCCCGGGTAACAGCGCGCATAGAGGATCAAGCAGGATGTGGTCCTGCGGGGTGACATTTGCCAGGCTCTGGGAAGTGGCGTCAAAGAGCAGCTGACCGGCCCGGCTCAGCTCGGCGTTATTTATACGGGCACTGTATCCCATCACTTCCACATTGGCTTCGGCATTGGTTGCCGGGTCGGCCCCCAGGGTGTGCAGAAGTGCGGGCAGGGCATCGTATAACTGCTGTTCAGATTCCGCCTTGCGCCGGGGATCGAACCGGGTTTGGCGAATGAAGGCTGCCGCGATGATCTCGATCAGACGCTCCTGCAGTTGCAACAGGCCACAGCCGGGCAGTGGATTGACGCGGCCCAACGCGACCTCGCCGGAGCGTATACTCAGTTCGCTTATCACCGCTTGATGTAACTGAATTTCCAGGTGGTAGACACTGCCGGACCCGGGGTAGGCGCTGGCCAGGGCCACGCTGCGATTGACCAGGCCAACGGCATTGAAGGGACACCGCTCGACAATGCCCAGCAGCAGCGCCAATTGATCTCGCTGCATGGATCCGGATACCGCCAGAATCAGGTCTTCTGGTTTCCCCCCCTGACTATGAATATCCAACAGGTGGGCGTGCACTAAATCTGCGGTGTGTCGGGCCGGTCCCAGCGCCGGTTGTAGCCCCTCGGTGTTGAGTTGCCACCAGTAGCGGGTGTTAATGTCCCGCGGGCGCAGCCGCGCCGCGCCTCTGGCGGCGTTGCCGAAGGTGTATTGACTGCCCTCCAGCAGGGCATAGCCGGGGCTTTGTACCGCCTTGCCGTTGTGCCACAGCTGTACATTGCTATCGTTTAAATCCAGTAGTGCCGTGGCCATGATTAATGGGCCACCAGAAAGCGCAGCAGGCGCTTATCCGCATAGCGTTGGCTGTTGAGTACCAACCGCTCCTGGGACAGTTGCAACTGGTGCAGGCAGAACATGATGACGATGCTCAAGACCAGGGCGACAAATGTGCTGTTAAAGGCGACGCCGAGGCTGACAGTGACACCGGAGATGTCGCCCTCAACGGCTTTGTAGGCCTGGCCCAGGGCATCACCAATACCGCGTACGGTGCCGATAAACCCGATTGAGGGGATGGCCCAGGCGATGTAGCGCACCATGGAAAGCTCGGTGTCCAGTCGGTCCGATTCTATGTCGCACTGTTCCTTGATGGTATCTGACACGGCCTGAATACTGCCGGTGGTGGCGAACCGCTGCAGGGCGGAAATGAGGGTGCGCGGTAACAGCAACTCCTGCTCATCATCCGGCAGGGCCTCCAGCGAGCGGCTGTATACACGGGCATCCTCCGGCAGCACGCTGGTGCCCTCGGGAATGTCCAGCAGGCGTCGTTCCAGGATGCCGTTTTCCAACACGGTACGGCGCCCCTTGTACACCATGATCGCCAGCGCCCAAATCAACAAGATGAAACAGGTCTCCTGTTCAAAGTCGCGGATCACCACCGCCAGGGCCCGCTCCGGCACAAAATCTTCGCCTGCGGCCTGGCGCTCTATTTGCCGCTGAATCTGGGCGTCGGCGCTGGGGCGAATAACACCCACATAGGCGGCGTGCACCACAATTATGGCAATCAGCAGGGCGAATAATTGAAAGATAAACTCGGATGACATTTTCTGTTTCATGGGCGAATCCTAAATATCCACGGGAAACGACACCGACAGATCCTGGGAGATTTCCTCCGAAGGGCGGTAGTCGAGGGGTGAGTTTTGATTGGTAGGGCTGACCACAGTGTCGGGATCGGGGCCGGGTTTAGCGGCGTCGTTTGGGTCGACCTCGGTTGCTACCGGGGCGGGCAGTTCCGTGGGCTCCTCCTGCGACCAGCACAGCATAGCGCTCCAGCTGAATAACAGGACAAGCAGCAGTCGAACAGGTCGCTGTAACGCTTGGGTTTTATCGTTCATCACCTACTCCGCGTAGCGTGCAATACGAAATCCTACGTCATCCCGGCCCGCTTGCCCATAATCGCGGTAGGACAACCTCAGCTCGGATATCTTGCTGTGGGTCCAACTGGCGCCTCGAATGACGTAGTTATCGCCGGTCTGCCCGCCGGCAGGATCTCTTTCAACCGTGCCATTGGCCGGTGGAATGGTATAGACATCGTGTATCCATTCGGCAACATTCCCGCCCAAATCGTACAAACCTTTGCTCGTGGCCGGGAAAGAGGCCACCGGGGCAGTGACGACATTGCCATCGGTATAGCCGTTGAGAATCCGGCCGGTGACGTAAGCCGAGGTATTGTCGGCATAATTTTCCACGGCGGAGGTAGGTGGAAAGGTATCGCCCCAGGGGAACTTCACCAGGGAATCACCCTCCACCCGGGCGGCCCAGGCCCACTCGGCCTCTGTGGGCAGGCGATAGCCCGTGGCGGCGCGGTTATAGCCGGTGACAATACCGCTGCTCTGGCGGTAAAACGCCGGCAGACTCTCGCGCTCACTCAGCCAGTTACAAAACTGCGCAGCCTGCTGCCAACTGATTTGCACCACCGGCTGGTGCTCACGGTTGAGGCTATTGCCCTCAACCTGCCCGGAGTTGTGGGTCGACTGAAACAAGCGAAACTGGGCATTGGTCACCTCCGTGGTTTGCAGGTAGAACAGGCGAGTGAGGGAAACCGGATGCAACACTTCGTTGGCCCGGCGCCCGGGGTCTCGACGTGAAGCCCCCATGGTAAAATTTCCGCCGCCATTGCGCGCCGGGGTAAACAGTAACAGGGTTTGTCCCAGAGAAGTGGTCACTTCCGATTTGATGCGCGCTCGCTGTGCCTGGGCTAGCGTTTGCAAGGTGATGTTTACCACCTGCTGCAGACCCTGGCGTGGCGTCACCCATTGTCGCACGCTGGCATACCCCTCCAGTGAGACCTCTACCGATTGCTCAAAGGCCGGTAAGCTCAGGGTTGTTGACCCTGTTCCGCGGGCTGTGCCGGCCACGCGCAATGTCGCCTGGGATGGAACAATATTGAATTTGACAACACCCAGTTGGGCAACCAGCTTTGCCGTGTGGCTGACGCGCTCCCCGGCGGCCATTACCAACTCGCTGGAATAGCGCCCATACCCTGCTTTGAACACCGCCAGGCGATGTGGCGTATCTGGGCTGATTTCCAGGGTGAGTGGCGTCTGGCCGCGAAACTCGCCATCCACGGTGACATTGGCAGCCGATGGCACGCTGTGCAGCTGCACCACACCGGCGGCGGCCTGTAGCGGGATCGTACCCAGATCTACCGGCAGGCCCGGCGTGATCTCCAGATTTTGCTCCCAGGTGGCGAACCCCACTTTGCGCAAGGTAATACGCCGCTCGCCCTGCAGTATCTCGACTACCGCCGGGGTTGTTGCCAGCGCTTGATCGCCCACCAGGATGGTCGCTCCCGCAGGCTCGCTGTCGATGGTGACGTCGGCCCAGGCCGGCTGCAAAACAAGCTCCAACGTCTGTTGGATTTCGCGCCCGGTAACATCGAGAGCCTGCGCCAGTGGCAGGAAGCGGGGGGCCTGTACAGTCAATTCATGCTGTCCGGCCGCCACGGGTATGTCGACCAGGGGCGTTTCGCCCAGCAGTTCGTCATCAAGTAACACCGTCGCCCCTGCGGGTTGACTGCCTATGCTCAGTTTGCCGGGCAGCGGTTGCAAAACCAGGGCCACGATTTGGCTGTCCTTGTCGGTGACGGTGATGGTAGTGCTAAGCGGGTAGTAGCCCGGCGCGCGAGCCACTACCTGAAATTCGCCCGGGCGCAGCAAATACCTGCCGCCAAAGGGCAGGTGTAGCCCGCCGCGCAGTTCAATATCGGCGGGGCTTAAGGCTTCAACATTTATCTGCAGAGACTTGGCGCTTAGCAAAAAAGCCATGACCGCGACAAACACGATGGCGGTGGTCACCCCTAGCCAGCGCACCGGTTTGCCACCGGTGGGTGGCGGCGTGCCTGCGGTGTTGAGGGGCTCGAAGGCGCTGGGTTTTATCGTTGTGGTCATGTGCGAGTCGGGGGTGCGCCCACATTGTCGGTATCCCCGATCTCGGGGCAGGCTCTGGCAATGCCAAACCGCATTAAATCTCCTCCGTGCAAATGACTACGATGTCGGATGCTACGCGTTCGTGACTGATAGTAAAGGTAAGGCGCACGTCGCGATAGCCATTGCGCGAGCCCACTGCGGTGTAGGTCCCGGGCCTTATCGGTAGGACTCGCTGCTGGAATTGCCCCAGTCGGGCCACCTTGCGCAGGGTGACTTCGGTCTGGCCATCGGAGCGCAGGGTGAGCAAAATTTCTGAATTCGCCAGCTCCAGCAGAGTTTCCAGCTGCGTTATTTGTGCTGCCAGCACAGGGCCACGGGGGCTAATTGCCGCCGCCTGGACCAGTACCCTGGCGATGGCATCAGCCACTGCCTTGTCCGACAATCGATCCGGGCTATCGATGGCGGTGCGAAATTGCATGTCCAACCGTGCCCGCCCACGACTGCGGCTGAGGCCCTCCTGGGCAAACAGCAGATTACTGTCAATTTGCAGGGCTTTTTCAAACGCCTCTACCGCTTGCTGCCACTGTTCCTGCGCCTCGTGCTGCTGGCCACGCGATTGAAGTTTCGCCAAACGCCAGGCTGTTTCTGCGCTATCGACATCGCGCAGGGCACTGCGGGCTTCCGCTGAGCCGGGGGATAATTTGGCTGCCTCCCGGAAGGCTTTTTTAGCCTCGGCGAAGCGGCCCAGGTCCAGGGCACCGTAGCCTTCGCTCATTCTGCGATTGAATTGCTGCAGGGTGTGGGCAGCGTTTACTCTGGCCAGTTCGGCGCTGGCGCGCTGGTGCGCGGGGTCCAATGTAGTGGCTTGCTGTAACAGCGCTTCTGCGGCCTCCAGGTCATCGGCTTCCTCTCGCCCATGGGCGTCGGACAACAGGGGCAGCAGTTGTTCCAGGGTTTCGGCACGGTGAGTCAAGTGCGCCAGCGCTTCGCCCGCCGGATCGATGGCGGCGGCGATGTCCAGCGCTGCAAAAGCTGCGTCCTGTTCGCCGTCTTCAATGGCCTGGCGCGCCAGTTCCAGATGTTCGCTGCGCACTCCGGATGCCGAATCGGACAGGGTCTCCAGTTCGGTGAGAGCCTGTTGGTAGCTGACTGCGGCCTCGACAAAGGCCCGCTCGCGATACTGCAGGTCGCCCTCTGTGGCGACGGCCTTGGCCCCCGCAAAGGGCACCGGGGCCCACTGGTCTACCCCCATCTCCTGCAACTCGAACTGCACGTCCAATAAAATGGCAAGAATATCCTGCGCTTCCTTGCGCAGCTTGGCCAATTGAGCGTCAGACCAGGGTGAGGCCTGGTCTGGCACCTCCGTCCGGGCCGCCGGCGCATAGGTGGGTGCGTCGGCGCGGTTGTCGGTGACGTCGGTTGCGGCGGGAGGGGCTGCGGCAAAGCGCCCGGGCAACCAGAAAACCACCACCAGGGCGGCCACCAGCAGGCCCAGCAGGGCGGGCAACATCCAGGCTGGCCTGGCACCGGTAGGCGGGGCCTGGTGGGAGGGCGGTTGCGAATCCAACAGCTCGAAAGTGGTGGGTTTTACCTGTTCGTTATGGGAAGACATGCGCTCGAGGGGGCCTTTTACAGAAGGTGGCTTAGAATGAATCGGAGTCGGTTGAGGCGTCCTCGGGGAGATCCAATGCGCCCATTTCGGCGCGGTAGATGTCCGCCAGTATTTCGCGCCACTGGGCGTACTGGTCTTCCACATTGCCACTGAGCACCACCGTGCGGTCCTCCAACTCAATCACCTGAGGTGTGATTTCCGCTTCCAGGGATTGACCCAGTTCCTCCAGGGCCTCCACGTGAATTTCTGCCTCATTGCGCTTCTCCAGGCCGCTTTTTAACAGGTATCCGCCACCCATAATGGCGACGTTGCCGGCGGCCCGGCTGTAACCATCACCACTGCTGGCAGCGGCGATGCCCGCCAGCACGGCGACGCCCCCGGCGATCAGGCGGCGGGTGCTCTCCGCCTTGAGTTCTCGCAGGGCGACGACCTCCTCGTAACTCAGTTTGCGCCACTCCTGGTAGGGGCCGATCATCTCAGTGTTAAAACTGCCGTAGTGCTCCTGCATGGTGTCGATGAAAAGATGATCCCGGTCGCGAATACTGCGAATACGTTCCAGCATGGGGTCATCCTCGGCGGGCAGGCGCATGACCAGGTAACGTCCCGTTCGGTTTTTCGCCAGATAGCCCTCGAAGGCATCCGGGGAAAAACCGCGCGCGAACAGTAACTCGGTTACCAGACGAATATTTTCGCGATCTGCGGCCTTGAGGGTCTCCAGTTGTCGCAACAGGTCGTTGGCTATGGTGTTGTATATCGCCAAAAAGGGGTCGTACCGATTGGCGGTGCGCCTGTCATAGGCATAGCGGCTGGCACTGCTGCTATATTCTTTGTCCATCCACTGTACCCCGCGTGAATCGACGGCGATGATCTGCAGGCGCAGTTGCTCACCATCGGAGTGCAGTATTTTTCCAGTGACGGTCAGATCAGCTATTTGCTTGGCGTTGGGTACCACCCGAACCGCGCCCCAGGCGCCGCTGTTTTGCATGGAATCGGCGAGCAGCGTGGGCATATAGCTTGCCTCCGCCTTGCGCACCTCCGGGTAGACCTGTTCGCTGTCCTCGTAATCCTCCAGACCGGGGTCAAAAATGGCAACGTCCACATCCAGTAACAAGCGTTCGGCCACCTGCGTGGACGGGTTTTGGATGGCCGGTACCGAGGTGCTCTTGACCGTCTGGCTGACGCAGGCGGGCAGCACGGCGCATAGCAGGAGCAGCGTGGTAAGTCTGAATATTGGTTGCCTGCGGTGTTCCCGGTAAGCGGTGCCCACTATTTTATACCCTTATACCGGCGATATTCGTCCCACAGCTTTTCGCGCAGGACAGGGTCTGGTTCACGCATGGCCGCTTCGCGCAACTGCCTGGCAAAGATGTCATCGTCGTTGCCCGACGGGATGTCGCCTGGCGGTGGGTACTTGGCGGTATTTTGTGGCACGCCCGCACCGCCACCGGTTGAGCCGGCACCACCCATGCCACCACCGGTGCTGTATCCACCGGCGTCGGCCATGTCGCCTTCAGTGGCACTGTAACCGCCACCGGCGCTGCTCTGCTGATCCGGCATCTGCGAGCTGCTCCGCTCCCGGGCGGCACTGCGCTGCCGGGTCTGTTCCTCCAGGATCATGGCGTCGAACTCGCCCGCCCCCTGTTCCAATTGACCGTCCAGTATGGCCACTTGTTCGGCGCGGGTAAGAGGCCCCGAGCCGCCGCGGCCGTAGGGTCCGGTGCCCCCGGGTATGCCAGCGCCGGCACCTACCGGATTGCCATTTTCTTCACTGCCCCCGGGAGAGCCTCCACCGGCGACAGTGCCAGTTGCGCCGCTGCTGCCCCCACTTTCGCCCATGGCATCTTCAAAAGACGCCATGGCGTCTTCCAGGGAAGGCTCATCGCTCAGGTCGGGCATTCCGCCGTCACCATCACCGCCGTCGCCGAAACCGGGCTCTGCGGCGCTGTCGCCGGCATCGGCCTCACCGCTGTTGTCACCTTCGGTTCCCGCTGTTTCTCCGGCCCCCGGCATCTGGCCGCTGGGGAATTCTCCCAGGTCGCCGTCGCCGGCGTTACCCGCCCGCTCCATGTTGCCCATGTCTTCGCCGGCTGAGGGGGGCGCGCCCTCACCCTCAGAGCGCTGGGAAGAACTGGTGCTGGAGGGAGAACCCGGCGGGGAGCTACTACTGGGCGAGCTGCTTTCTTGTGATCCCTTGCTCGAAGAGGAGGACGAGGAGGGCGGCGTACTGGACGGTGATGACGGCGCAGAGGGCGGTGCCGAACTGGGAATGGACGGAGGTTGTGGCGTCGTTGGATTACTCGCGCTGGGGCAGCCGCTGAGAAGTAGGCACGCCGCGGTCAGTCCGACGAGTCTGATCAACAGGGGGTGAATGTCACTCTTGAGCTCAATTGGCAATGTCATAGGCTTTTACAATATTCTCGGTGGTGGCAGCGGCCCCTTCGGCAAACCGGGGTCGAAATTTGGTTTTACGCAACGTCCTAATCAGTCTGTTGGCCTGGCTTTCTGAGATGGCATCGTCCGCGTTCTGTGTTTCATATAGACGAACCAGATCCACAACTTTCCCGCGCCGGGTTACCCCGAATTCTAGCAAGATACCACCGTCCTCCGCACTGACCTCGGCCGGTAACGGCCTGACTCCGTCGAGATCGGGCAGGGCGGTGGGTGCGCCAAAGAACTTTTCTATTTGTACTTGGGCATCATCGAGTTCGGCAAGTTCCCCGATAGCTTGCAGGTAGGCCTCATCGGCCGATTCGCGTTTGTCGTTCCACAGCATCCAATCGCCCAGCATTACCAGGGTCTGCGACAGTGGCAGGCTTTTTTCACCGTAGCGAGCCGCTTCAACTTTCTGGATTTGTGAAATGATAGCGCGCCCTCTTTGGTAGCCCTGCGCGTAGTAGCCGTTGAACCGATTGTACATCCTCCTATCGGAAGGATTGGCGCTGACACCCGCATTGTGGGGATCGATTTTAATCGGGTATCCCGAAATCAGATAGGCCGCCTGCAGCATGCCGTGCAGGGGCGTCAATAACTGGGGCGAACTATCGCCGTCCCGTTCGCGAATATTGACGAAAGCCAGCAGATAGTAGTCTGCCATATGCACCAATCGCCCAAAGCTGGCTTCTTTGTTTTCGATGGCTAGATCGTAGGCGCGGTGCTGCCACTGAGCTTGTTGCAGCAGAGCCCGTACCAGATCTATTCCATCCGAGCCATGCTGCTGGACGCGAAACAACCTGGATTGCCCCCGGTCTGCTTCGTCTAACTCCCCCAATGCCAGATGGCTGATGATTTCCCCTTCGATATAGGGGATTTGAGCGGTGCTGTTTAGCCCGTCGTTTATTCGCGTCAGATGGGAGCCGCGCTTGAATACCGCTACCGCTTCGGAGTGGCGCCCCTCCTGTTGCAATACCAGGCCCAGGCTCAGGAGTTGCTCGGGAAGGTGGGTGGCGTAGGCCCCCTCCCGGGATTCCATACCGGAAATTGCCTCCTCAACGGCCCGCACCGCCTCGCCGCGTTCAGTCTGGGCAAGGGCATAGCTACTGCCGGAAAGGGTAGTGGCCAGCAGGGCAAATGTAGCTATGAATACCGGGAGAGTGGCATGTATTGAGCGCAGTCGCGTACTCATATGATGAGTATAGCCGTTAATCAGCGCCGGCCCCGTAGAAGCTACCCGTATACCGCTCGATAGAGCGAAATTATCTCCTGCGTATCTGGCACTCTGGGATTATTTGCCGGCGAGCCCGAGGCCAGCGCTTGCCCGGCCATGAGTTCCAGCGACGCGTTCCAATTGTGCTCGTCAATACCGTACTGACGGGGGGTGGGCACCGATAAGTCAACATTGAGTTGACGCAGCTCCGCCACCAGTTTGGCCAGCGCCAACTCGTCATCGTCAGTTTCTGCCGCCATGCCCATGACCCGTGCACAATGGGCATAGCGCTGGGGCGCGTGGCCGACTGACCAGGCGGTTATCTCGGGAAGCAACATCGCATTACTGAGGCCGTGGGGCACATGGTAGAGCGCGCCGATGGGGCGACTCATGCCGTGAATGAGCGTCACAGACGCATTGGCAAAGGCCATTCCGGCCTGGGTGGCGGCCAGCATCATGGCTGCACGCGTGCTGTGATCGTCCGGGGAATTGCAGGCGGTGCGTATATTCAGGTAAATGCCGCGCATTGCGGTGAGCGCCACGGCGTCGGTGAAAGGGTTGGCTTTGCGACTGACGTAGGCTTCAAGGGCATGGCAAAGGCTGTCGATGCCGGTGTCCGCTGTCAGTCTATAGGGCATACTCAGGGTCAGTTCATAATCGACCAGCGCCGCTACGGGCATCAGGCCCAGCCCCATGCAAAGCATCTTTTCCTGGCTATCGGTATCGGTGATGACCGCTACCCGGGTGACTTCGGACCCGGTGCCGGCGGTGGTTGGGATCGCGATGATAGGCAGTCCGCTGTCGATCTGGTGGGGCGCCTTGTAATCGCTCATCTTGCCCTCGCGGGCGGCCATAACGGCTACCGCTTTGGCGGTGTCCATCGAGCTGCCACCCCCCAGCCCTACCACGCAGTCGTAATCGCCCGCATGCAAGACCTCCAGGGCCTGTTCCACACTCTGTGTGGTCGGATCCGGCACGCAATGACCGAACAAACCGTGGCTCAGGCCAGCTTCGTCCAACTGCTCTTGCAAGGCGGCGCAATAGCCCTGCTGCACCATGAATTCATCGGTCACCAACAGGGGCCGATGGAGAGAGAGTTGCACCAGCGTGGCAGCCAGCTCCCTGCTGGCGCCGCCACCGACTCGTAAAATCCGGGGCAGGTTAATATTCGCGATCATAGCAGGGTCCTCGAGCTAGTTTTTTATATCGATCAGGTGAATCTCGAATACCAGGGCCGTATTGGGCGGGATGGATTCCCCCGCGCCCTGTTCACCATAGGCCAGATTCGGCGGGCAGGCGATGCGCCACTTGTCACCGGTTGACATCAACAGCAGGGCCTCGGTCCAGGCCGGAATCACCTGGCTCACCCCAAATTCGGCGGGCTCGCCGCGGTCAACCGAGCTGTCAAATACGGTGCCGTCCACCAAGGTGCCGTGATAATGGGTAACAACCGTGGACTGGGTGGTGGGCTTGGCACCGCTGCCCGACTCCAATACTTCGTATTGCAGGCCACTGTCGGTGGTGGTCACCCCATCGCGCGCCGCGTTAGCTTCCATAAACTGCCGGGTGAGGGCCTGGCGCTTGCCGCCTAGCTTCGCCGCTTTAGCCTGCTGTTTATTTTTGATGGCCTCATAGGCCGGGTTCATTTCCTGACTGGACAGAAGCGGTTGCTGTTCGCTGAAATTGTGCGCGATGCCCGCCATCACAGCATCCAGATCCATGCCCTCAAATTGATTGCGACCCAGCTGGTCGCCGAATTGCAGGCCGAAGCCATAACTGACTTTTTGTTCGTCGGTGCTCAATTTCACCTCGGGGTGTAATGCCATGATAATTTCCCATTATGCTGGTATAAAAGAGGGCGCACTTTAGCACATAGCCCACGCCTGCGGTGACTGAGACGATAGCTAAGCGGACCCAATGAGAGGACAACATGATCGACGATATACTGATGTTCTGGTTTGGTCCCCTGGACAGTGGCGGATTCAGCCCACCGACGCAACACAGCCGCTGGTTTCATTCCGGGGCGAACATCGACCGCGAGTGCGAGGCCCTATTTGGCGCTGCAGTAAAACAGGCGATTGCCGGCGACCTGGCTCAATGGGCGGCATCCGACCGGGGTTTGCTGGCGCTGATCCTGCTGCTCGATCAGTTGCCTCGCAACATCTACCGGGGGACAGCGGCGGCCTATTCGGGTGACGTACGCGCCCTGGCGCTGGCCCAGCAGGCCATCAATGAGCGTCGCCACCTCGAGCTGCCCGCCATCCACCGTGTTTTTCTCTACATGCCGCTGGAACACAGCGAAGACCTGCCCGCGCAAGAGCAGTGTGTGGCACTGTTTGAGGAGTTGGCAGCGGCCACCGGGGCAGAGCTGGTCGCCGATTTTGGCCGCTACGCGGTCGTGCACCGGGATATCATTGCAAAATTCGGCCGCTATCCACATCGCAATGTCGTCCTGGACCGGGAGTCCACTCCGGCCGAGCTCGAGCACCTCGAGCGCCACGGGGGGTTTTAAGCGGGGGTAGTCAGGGTCCGGTAACCACCGGTTGGAGTTGATAGTGGCTCTCCGTCATTTCGGCCTGCCATACCTGGAAATGACCACTGTCCAGGTCGTCATAGGCCTGCACGATCGAATCGTTCACCTGGGGATAGGCGACTTTATCCCAGAGACACTGGTCGCGGCTAAAAAACCCACAATCGCGGGATTCTACCCCCGCGGTACAGGCATCACTGTCAACCGTCGCCCGAAACGCCACATAGATTTGATTGATGAAGGTGATCGTTCCCGTCATATACAGCTGGAGTTGCCGCGCATTGATGCCTACCCCCGCCTCTTCATATAACTCGCGGGCGGCACCCTCGGCCAGGGTCTCGGCGTTTTCCAAAAAGCCGCCGGGAATGGCCCATAGACCGCTCTGGGGCTGCAGATCGCGCTGTACCCACAGCAGTTGTTTTTCATAAGCTACGAAACAGGTGACAACTACCCGGGGGTGATCGTAGAGACGGTTCTGGCAGCGTTCGCAGTAGTGGTGATTGCGCGGTTCTCCCCCCAGCATGTGCTGCACCAGCGGGCCGCCGCATTGCGGGCAGAAATTCATATCTGTCATAGCCAGACAGTATACGTTAATAGGTATACTGTGCCTTAAAATCTCTCCCCTCATACAATAGGATATGGCCGATGGCGGATCAGGAATTCAAGGTGCAACTACTGCTAACCGGCAATGAAATCATGGCCGGTGATACCGTGGATTCAAACTCAGCCCTCATTGCCCAGCGACTGAAAGAGCTGGCGGTCAGCGTGTATCGCAAGGTCACTGTGGGTGATGACACCGCCCTGCTGGAGCGTGAGTTAGCCGCCATGGCGGCCGAATCCGATCTGATTATTGTCAATGGCGGTCTGGGTCCCACCATCGATGACTTAACGGCGCAAATTGTGGCCGCGGTTGCCGGTGTTCCCCTGGAGGAGCACCCGGAGGCAGTGGCTCACCTGCAGCGCTGGTGTAAAGCGCGCAATGCGCCACTTAACGCCGCCAATATGAAACAGGCCATGCTGCCCGCGGGCGCGACCATCATCGCCAATCCGGTGGGCAGTGCGGTTGGCTTTGAAGTGGAAGTGAAGGGTTGTCGCATCGCCTGTACCCCGGGGGTGCCAAGCGAGTTGATCGCCATGATGGATGATATCGTGGGCGGTCTGGCAACCCAGCTGAACCGTCCCTGCGAGGTGAATATTGTCCGCCTGCAAACCTTTGGCATAGGCGAGTCCACCGCCCAGCAATTGATTTCGGATAATCTCCCCGACTGGCCAGACGATGTGGAACTGGGTTTTCGCGCGGGTGCGCCCCAGATGGAAGTAAAACTCACCATCAGCTCCGCTTCCGCCCTCGCCGCCCAGCAGCTGTGTACCAAACAGATATGCGATCTGCTGGGCAATCACATCATAGGAGAGGGCGACGTACAAATGGCCCAGCGGGTGCTGCAACTACTGCGCGCCACCGGTGCCACTTTGACCACGGCGGAATCCTGCACCGGCGGTCAGATCGCCAGCATGCTCACCCGCATCCCGGGATCTTCGGAGGGCTTTCACGCGGGCTTTGTCACCTATTCCAACGCCATTAAGCGCTCGGTGCTGGGCGTAGGCGAGGCGACCCTTGCACAACACGGAGCGGTGAGTGAGCCGGTGGTGAGGGAGATGGCGCTGGGCGCATTGGAACGCTCGGGCGCCAACTACGCCATCGCCGTCTCAGGTATCGCCGGGCCCGATGGTGGCACGCCGGACAAGCCGGTGGGCACCGTCTGGTTGGCCTGGGGCAGCGCCGATGACCTGCGCACCCGCGCTCTGTGTTGGCCGGTGGAGCGCGGCCTGTTTCAGACCATGGTGGCCGCCGCCGGACTGGACATGATTCGCCGTACCTTGTTGGGTTTTGAGGATGAGCCGAGGTACTTTACTCAGCGGCGCGTGAAGTAGTATCAATAGAGGGTCAAGGGGTTTATCTGCCTGAGAGGACACGCCGTGAATCCATCCATGGAGGCTCGGCAGCAGCATCCCTGCTGCTGACGGTCCCCTCAGGCAGATAAACCCCTTGACCCTCTATTGATACTACTATGGCTGAAGCTGAGTAATCCCCCACTCATCGCCATCGCCCCGTGTGTAGAGGAAGCGGTCGTGCAACCGATGTTCACCGCCCTGCCAGAACTCGATGCGCTGCGGCACCACCCGATAACCGCCCCAAAAGTCCGGCATGGGGATCTCTCCCTGGGCAAATTTGTCTTTCATCGCTTTCATCTGCTGCATCAGCATCGCCCGGGCAGATATAGGCCGGCTCTGGTGGGAGGCCCAGGCCGCGAGTTGGCTCTCCCGGGGCCGCGATAGAAAATACCGGGTAGATTCTGCCACCGACACCTTTTCAACCACGCCACCGACCATGACCTGCCTGTCGAGTTCATTCCAGGGGAAGTGCAGAGACACGTGCGGCTTGCTCGCCATCGCTTTGGCCTTGGCGCTGGCGTAGTTGGTGTAAAACACAAACCCTGCGCTGGACACATCTTTCAACAGAACAATGCGCTGCCAGGGCAGACCCTGTTCGTCAATGGTAGCGAGCACCATGGCGGTGGGATCGCGCAAGCCGCCCTTGACCGCCTGCGCCAACCAAAGCTCAAACTGGCGCACAGGGCAGGCATCGAGCCGCTCCAGGCTGAGACCACCCGCCAGGTACTCGCGCCTGAAATCCTCGTACTGCACGGTGCCCACAGGCTGGTCTACATGGGGGGGAATTGGGAAAATATGGCCATGACCGCTTCACGCCGGCGCTCCTCGGCGCCCTCCGGCTTGGGATTCGACTTCAATCTCGAGTGGATAGTCGAGCGCCATACCGACTGACCCCGCATCGGATCAATCATATCGACAATGAAAGTGCCCTCGGTATATTGGTGCACACTGATATCGGAGACCGCGGGGCCACAGCGCCAGCAATTGTAGTAACTCATGGAGTTATAACTGCGCACATCCGTTTTTTCCTGGGTGATCAGGTGCCAGGTGAGGAGCAGATCAGCTTGCTTGTTGTCGCTCACCATCGTTAAGCCCTTGCGCCGCAGGTCACTGGCCAACGCTTCATTGATCCGGTCCACCTGCATATCACTGATTCTGATGGAATTCAGGTTAGTGCGATCAATGGGCTGGATCGCGATGTTGTGAACCTTGGAGAAGTCGAATTCACGATTGAAATCCGAAACGGCTTCCAGCGGGCTGCTACCGCAGGCGGTCAGCGTAAGTGCCAATACCGCGGCGAGGAATATCTGGGGGGAGGATACTTTCATGGGAGGCTCCTGTGGCTTTGCGCGCCATTATAATCAATCGGCGGTGCTGGGGTATACCGGCGCACGTTTACCCATCGCCGGAATTTGCGGAAATGGATAAAAGCCCTGCCACTCGGCGTCGAAGTCCTGCTCCAGGGAGCGCCCGAAAGATCGGTGGTAGCAGTCGTCCATCTGTTGGGTGATTTCTGTCGGCGAGGTGAGGCCGGTCAACACAGCGGCTTCCATCAGGCCCTCGGTCCGCAATCGCAGGCTGGGGGTCACATCGGAGCCCTCGGCAAGGGCTGTGAATATTCGCTGCCAGCGCTGCTCTATTTCGCTCAGCAATGCGTTCATATCTTTACCTTATGGTTGGGGCGACCGCCTGCCATTCTTATACACTAATTCACCAGTAGGCGTTGCCAGCTAAAACGGGTAAAGTCTCAGCTCTTTTTGATTGATGGATAGTAACCTGTGGCATTCACCCAACGTCTACTCCTCGCACTGAGCGCGCTCAGCCCGGATACGATCAGTATTTTACGTGCGATGGGCCACAACGTAGATATTGGCAATCGTACCCTGGGTCGCACCCAGTCCATCATGCTCAGTGACGGCTGGCTTTATGGGGCGACCGATACCCGTCGTCCCGGCGGCTGGGTGGCCGGCTACTAAATTGTCCGTTTGGGTGAGGGAGTCGCGCGGGGGATGCCAAGATTGCGTGCGAACACGATAAAAATCGTGCTCTGCCCCGGCATATTCACTACACTGTGTAGCTTCTCTTTTACCCTTTTACAATAAGTGGTTCCCGCTCATGAAACGTGTTGTATTCAATCAAAAAGGTGGCGTTGGCAAAACCAGCATTACCTGTAATCTGGCGGCCATTAGTGCCGCATCCGGCTATCGCACTCTGGTCGTCGACCTGGACGTGCAAGGCAATACCACCCATTACCTGGTTGGCGAAATCGACGCCGAAGCCTTCCCCGCCGAGGCCCAGGGTGTCGCGGGTTTATTCAAGGCGACGGTCGGCTCGCGCAGGATGCGCCAAAACCCCGATTCATTTGTGTGGGAGACCCCGTGGGAAAACCTGTTTCTGATGCCCTCCAGCCCGGTCCTGTCAACCATGGAAAAGGAGCTGGAATCGCGCTACAAAATATACAAACTCCGCGATGCCCTGGACAAGCTGGCGGAGGAGTACGACAGGGTCTACATCGACACCCCACCGAATTTTAATTTTTATTCGAAGTCGGCACTGATTGCCGCCGATACGGTGTTAATCCCTTTTGATTGTGACAGTTTCGCCCGCCAGAGCCTCTACTCCCTGATGGATAACATCGCCGAGTTACGGGAGGATCACAACCCGGACCTGCGGGTGGAAGGTATTGTGATAAACCAATTCAACTCCCAGGCGCGCCTGCCCGCCGAGCTAGTGGCCGAGCTGGAGGAGGAGGGCTATCCGGTGTTGGCATCCTACCTGAACACATCGGTTAAAATGAAGGAGTCGCACCGGGAGCACCGGCCGCTTATCGACCTCGCGCCCAGTCACAAGCTCACCGGCCAGTTCCTGGCCTTGTTCTCTGAACTGGAGTCGGCAAGATCTCGTAAGGTCAGGGCTGCCTAGCCCGCTTTTTTTATTCAATTGTGAATAACCATATAGATCGATGTTATTTGTCAGCGCCGGGCCAATTCATTAGAGTTCTGTGCCATGAGCGTGCTATTAATGCCAAAAAAGCGACAAGCGACTGTGGAACTGGATCTGGAGCATATTAATGCCTCCCTGCGTGACGCCAGTGCCAGTGAAGTGGTGCAGTGGGCGCTGGGTTTAGGCAAAAAGTCAATTGCCACCACCAGCTTCGGACGCAATGCCGCCGTGATGTTGCATCTGGTGAGTGAAGTGGACAAGTCAGTCCCCACCATTTGGGTCGATACGGGGTATAACCTGCGCGATACCTACGTGGTGGCAGAGCGCTTAATAAAAGACCTGGCGCTCAATATACAAGTGTACTCGCCCGCCATGACCTCCGAGCGGCGCAACGCGGTTATGGGTGGAATCCCCACCATAGACGATGAAGAGCGTCATCTGGAATTTACCCGGCAGGTAAAATTGGAGCCCTTTGCCCAGGCTATCGAAGATTTCGCCCCGGAAGTTTGGCTAACAGGCATTCGTCAGGAGGAAACCGATCACCGCAAGTCCCTGGATATCGTGTCCGTGGATCATCGCGGGCTTATCAAGGTAGCGCCCATCTTTTACTGGTCGGAAGAGCAGGTAGAAGACTACATGACCCAGCACCAACTCATTAGCTGCAAGCATTATTTTGATCCCACCAAGGTACAAGATGGCCGCGAGTGTGGCCTGCACACCGCAGCCTGATTTAGCCCTCATGCGGATAGATTTGGCGCCGATGGAGTCCAAGCTGTAGAAACCGTGGCGCGGGAATTCTGTGCAATGCCATTTGGCTGAACCGGGCCACCCTGCGCTATAATAAACAACACGCGTACGGCACGGGATGTGCGGAGGACGCCATGGCGTACCCGAGGAAAATGGTGATAAGCCTGCTGCCGACCGGGCTGACCGGCGGCCTGTGGCGCGCGCTGTCCGCTATTTGCCTGTCTGTTGGCATCTTCGCCCTGGCTGGCTGCGCTGTCACCACCGGCCGTACCGGCCCAGCCCCCCAAATTTCTCCGCTTCAGCTTGCCGATCGCACCGTGCAATTGAGTGAAGTCGATGCCATAGCGCCCACTCCGGAGCTGTTGGCCCTGGATGCGGAAATGCGTGATTTTGTCGAGACCTATACCGGCGATTTACGCACGCGCCGGCAGCGCCTGACCGTCTTGCACGAGTCCATAAAAAGTCCCAGCCTCCTCAATATCCAATATGAGGCGAATGCCGAGGGCGCTGCGGCGGCCGTATTTCATCGCGGCACCGCCAATTGCCTCTCCTACGCCCACCTGTTTGTCGCGCTGGCCAGGGAAGCGGGTCTGGACGCGCAGTATCAATGGCTGGAAGTGCGCCCCCAGTGGAGCCGCATAGGGCAGCGCGTGGCGGTGCGACTGCACGTGAACGTGGTGGTAAACCTGCGCCGTGGCGAGCAATACATGGTTGATATCGATCCCTTGCAGGCGACGGAGGTAACCGGTTCCCGGGTTATCACTGATCTCGACGCAGCCGCCCTGTACCACAATAATATTGCCATGGATGCGCTGGCGCTAAAGCAGATGGAGTTGGCCTGGGGTCATGCCGTCAAAGCATTGGAGTTGAGTCCCAAGATGCCCCACCTGTGGGTGAATCTCGGTGCCATTTATCGCCTGGCCGGGCAACATGCGGCGGCTGAGGACAATTACCTGTACGCCCTGCAACTGAACTCCAGATATCGATCTGCGATGAACAATTTGTTGGTGCTCTACGAAATAGAGGGCAGGGAAGACGATCTCAAGTTGTGGTCAAGCCGGGTGGCCCGCTATCGAGCCCAGAACCCCTATTATCACGCCTGGTTGGGCGATAAGGCGGGTGAGACCGGCAACTGGCAGCAGGCTCTGGTGCATTACACTCGGGCCTTGAAACTGAATCCCGAAGACGGCAGCTTGCAGTACGCCATGGGGTTGATCCATTATCAGCTGGGAGAATACGAAGCGGCCTCGCGCTATATCACCAGCGCGATTGAAGCGACGACCCTGCGCCGGGACGTGGAGAGCTATCAAAAGCAGCTGGATGTGGTCAACCGAGAGCACCTCGCCAGTACCCTCTAATGCTCGGCAACAAGGAAGATAAATGACCAGTCAGCAATTCAAGTGTGAGGCATTCGTCGCGCTACATCAGCGCCCGGGCGCGTTTCTTATTCCCAATCCTTGGGACCTGGGCTCCGCTAAAGTATTGCAAGGCCTGGGATATCAGGCGCTGGCAACCACCAGTGCGGGCCTGGCGTATACCCTGGGCCGAGCTGACGGTGAAGTGACCCTGGATGAAATACTGCATCATTGTTCCGCGCTGGCCGCGCATATCCGTATTCCGATTAATGCGGATTTTGAAAACGGTTTTGCCGATGACCCCGACGCCGTCGCCGGCAATGTGCTGTTGGCGGCCGGCACTGGCATAGCGGGTTGTTCTATTGAAGATTTGAATGCCGAGCGCCGCAAGATCTATGACTTCACCTTATCGGTGGAACGCATTGCGGCCGCGGTTGAAGCGGTAGCCACCCTGGACATGCCCTTCATGCTCACCGCCAGGGCAGAAAATTTACTCCATGGGGTCGATGACATTGAGGACACGATCCGGCGCTTGCAAGCGTTTGAGCAGGCGGGGGCCAACGTACTCTATGCGCCGGGCATTACCTCGCTTGATCAACTGCGGCAGGTAACGGCTGAATTACACACCCCGTTCAATGTGCTCGCACCGCTTATCCGGGGTGCCAGTGTTGATGATTTCGCCACGGCCGGCGCCAAAAGAGTGAGCATAGGCGGCGCCCTGAATTGGGCGGCAGTCAACCCGGTATTAACCGCGGCGCAGGAAATGTTGGAACATGGCACCTTCAATTGGACCGCGGGGATGGCGCGAGCTGCCCAGGTCAATAAATTGTTGAATCCGGCAACGTGATCGCGGCGAACAGATGGGCACCGTAACGAATATTTTCAGGGTAAATTTCTCCGTAGGCGAGGTGGTTCACCATCGCCTGTTCGACTATCGGGGCGTCATTGTCGATGTGGATAAGGACTTCCAGGGTTCGAACCAGTGGTATGCGGTTGTCGCGAAGTCTCGGCCACCGAAAAATAAGCCCTGGTACCATGTGCTGGTGGATGGCAGTTCACATTCCACCTACGTGGCAGAGCAAAACCTGGAACATGACGACAGCGGCGATCCCATTGAACACCCCATGCTCGAGCACTTCTTTTCCAACTTTGAGAATGGAAAATATCGTCGCCGCGGTGCCACTAATTAGATTTACCGCGCCTTAAAACCCGAGGGTTCAAGCGGGTTTTACCTCCACCTTGATGTAGGCGCGTTTCGCCATTTTTCCGCTAATGCTGGCGAACACGTCACCCACTTTCATCTGTAGGCCATACTTGCGGCGCAGGGCCTGCAGGGCGGTCTTTTTGTCGGTGTCACTCTCCAGCACAACCGCCTCGGTATCGATCCAGTCGCCGGTCAAGGTGCCGCGCAGCGTGCAGGGGGCGATGCGGGACTCACTGAAGTTTCGCAAACGTTTGATCTTGCCCGCTTCACCGGCGGAAAACAGGTAGTAACTTCCCCCATGGGGTGCGAACCACACCGGGGTGGACACAAATTCGCCGGACTGTTTGCGGGTGGCGAAACTGAAATAGTTGCCCCCTTCAAGGAATTCAACTTCATCGTTCATAGTTCGAGCATCCCAGATGGTGTTTTCTGACCGTTGTCGACATTAAAGCCCTATTCGAGGCCTGTCACAATAGTTATCATGACGGCCGCCAATTCCAGACAGCCGTATTTTTGATAAGGAGTGCATACCATGGGCGCATTCGACGCACAATCCACCACCTCCGATGTGATAGAGGGTATTTCACTGGCGGGAAAAGTAGCGGTCATCACCGGTGCGTCATCGGGCCTGGGGGTGGAAACTGCCCGGACCCTGGCGGGTGCAGGTGCCAGTGTCTTGCTGCTGGCGCGTGACAAAGACAAACTGGAGGGGGTCGCGCGCACCCTGCGCGAAGATGCCCCCGACGCGAACATTGATCTCGACGTGGTGGACCTGGCCGATTTGGCCAGCGTGCGCGAGGCCTGCACGAGAATCGTTGAGCGCCTGCCCCACATTGATATGCTGATCAATAATGCCGGCGTGATGGCCTGCCCCCTGGCGCGAACTGCCCAGGGTTTCGAAATGCAGTTCGGCACCAACCATCTGGGCCACTTCCTGTTTACCGGCCTGCTCGCCCCGGCGCTGGCCGACGGGGGCAGGGTGGTTTCCCTGAGTTCCGGCGGTCACAAATTTTCCGATATGGACTTTGAGGATCCCAATTTTGAGCGCACTGAATATGAAAAATGGTCGGCCTACGGTCAATCCAAGACGGCCAATGCGCTCTTTGCCGTGGGCCTGGATGACCGCCTGCAAGGTCGCGGCGTGCGGGCCTTCGCCGTACACCCCGGCGTCATCATGACAGAGCTGAGTCGGCACATGGCGCCGGAGGATTTCGAGCTAATGACCGCGCGCTTGCCCAAGGGCCAGGAGTTGAGCCTTAAATCAGTGGAGCAGGGGGCGGCAACCAGTGTGTGGGCCGCGACATCACCGACGCTGTCGGGCCGGGGGGGCATCTATCTCGAGGATTGCCACATCGCCGAGCCGGCTACGCCCGGTGGCGAGGGTGGTGTAGAATCCTACGCCATTGATCACGCCGCCGCCGATCGCCTGTGGGCATTATCGGAAGAGTTGGTGAGACAGCCTTTTACCTTCTAAGGTTTTACTATCCGGGGGTTTTCTCCATGCAATCTTTCCGACGCTGCCGTTGGCCTGCCCTGATCGCCGCGCTGCTAATGGCACTGCACGGTGGCTACGTACAGGCTGACTCCAAGACCAGAATTGACGACGGCGCGGTGGCCGCCCTGGATCGGCTGCGTGAGTATTCCCCCGAGGCAGGCGAATTGTTGGACAAGGCGGCGGGCGTATTGGTGTTTCCCGATGTAGTGAAAATGGGTTTTGGGGTCGGCGGCCAGTATGGCGAGGGCTCCCTGTTGATCGAGGGCAGCCCTGTTGCCTATTACGCGACCGCGGGCGCCTCATTTGGATTGCTGATGGGCGCTCAATTGAAGAGCGAAGTGGTATTGTTTATGACCGCTGAATCGCTGGCCAAATTTCGCGGCAGTCACGGCTGGCAAGCGGGCGTTGACAGCAGTGTGGCGCTGTTTAAGCTGGGCGCCGGCGGCAGTATTGATACCAGGAAACTCGCCGAACCCGTGATCGGCTTTATCTTTTCCAATCGGGGCCTGATCTATAACCTGACCCTGGAAGGCAGTAAAATCACCCCCATTTCCCGTTAATCGGGCGCAACTGAAAGAGAACCCACTGATGAGTCAATTCACCACCATCGTCGCCGCCCTGAAGGGCCAAGTAGCCACCGGTGCGCAGGTCACTGTCAAGGGTTGGCTGCGCAGCAAGCGCGATTCCAAGGCGGGGATCTCGTTTCTGGCCATTCACGATGGCACCGCGTTTGATGCCATCCAGGCAGTGGTACCGGCAGATCTGGACAACTATGAGTCCGAGGTGCTGAAGCTGTCGGCGGGCTGTTCGGTGATTGTCAGCGGCGAACTGGTGGAGTCCCAGGGCAAGGGCCAGAGTGTAGAGATACAGGCCACAAAGGTGCAGGTTGTCGGCTGGGTCGACGATGCCGAGACTTACCCCATCGCAAAAAAACGCCATAGTTTTGAGTATTTGCGCACCCAGCAGCATTTGCGCCAGCGCACCAATACCTTTGGCGCGATTACCCGGGTGCGCACTACCCTGGCCAATGCCATCCATAATTATTTTCACGACAATGACTTTCACTGGATTAACACGCCCATCATTACCGGCAGCGATTGCGAGGGGGCGGGAGAGCTGTTCAGGGTCAGCACACTCGACTACGCCAACTTGCCACGCAATGCGCAAAACGAGGTGGATTTCAGCCAGGACTTTTTTGGCAGCGAGGCCTTCCTGACGGTTTCCGGCCAACTGGAACTGGAGTCCTACGCTCTGGCGATGAGTAAGGTGTATAGCTTTGGCCCGACGTTTCGGGCGGAGAACTCCCACACCAGTCGGCATCTCGCCGAGTTCTGGATGGTGGAACCGGAAATTGCCTTCGCCGACCTGAATGACAACGCCGACCTGGCCGAAGGCCTGCTCAAGCACGTGTTTTCCCGTGTGCTGGAGGAGCGCGAGGACGACATGGCCTTCTTCGCCCAGCGCATCGACAAGACGGTTATTGAGCGTCTGCAAGCGCTGGTCGATAATAATTTTGAACGCATGGAGTACACCGAGGCCATCGACATATTGCAAAACTGCAAGGAGAGCTTTGAGTTCCCGGTGACCTGGGGCATCGACATGGCCTCGGAACACGAACGCTATCTCACGGAAACACACGTCGGTTGCCCTATCATCGTGATGAACTATCCCCGGGACATCAAAGCCTTTTACATGCGTCTGAACGACGATGAGAAAACCGTGGCGGCCATGGACGTGCTGGCGCCCGGCATCGGTGAAATTATTGGCGGTAGCCAGCGCGAGGAGCGCCTCGATGTACTGGACTCGCGCATGGATGCCCAACAGCGTGAAGAGTTAACCTGGTACCGCGATCTGCGCCGCTATGGCACCGTGCCCCATGCGGGCTTCGGCCTGGGATTTGAGCGACTGCTCAACTACGTGACGGGTATGGAGAACGTGCGCGATGTCATCCCGTTCCCCCGAACACCGGGTAACGCCACCTTCTAAAGCGCTCCGGCTTCGGCTGTGAGCGATCCATGCGAGTGAATATGGTCATAATTTGACCAGGTTTGTGACTTATTGCCTGAAATACGGCTAATAAATGATCAGTTCTGCGCCATACTTTAATTGAAAACTAATAAATACCGGGGTAGCGACTGTGCCCTGGCAGACGGGGTGTCGCCGCGATAGTGGCACAGAAGAGGTGACAGAATGAAACCCAGCTACACTTTTGGCCCGGACGGCGCGGTGAGGGAGATGGCGATTGTGGATACCTTCACCAAATTGATATTTGGTGAAGAGACTCGCTACAGTGACCTGGAACTACGAATTATAAAGGGCCTGCGATCCACCGACGGCAATGTGACCCTGGACGATCATCGAGAGATGGGGATATACCTGCGTGCCCTGGGCGTGAGGGAAATGATCAAGCTGGTGTCTCAGGTTCAGGCAGGGATGGCTTCAGGCCACATCCCTGGACGAGGGCGAACTGGATCTGGTGCTGACTCTCCTCTATCCCTAGGAGTTTAACCTCTACACTCTGCTCCAATTGAAAACGGCGGGTGGTGCTGGTCAGGCTCGCCGTCCACTTGTCAAAACTGAACTTCTCCGCATCCTTGCGCAAATCTACAGAACCTTCCAGGCCGCAATCATCCATGCGCACGCTGAAACCGCTGCTGTTGATGTGGCACACCGTGCCCTTAAATGCGGTGTCTTTTTTATGCGCCCGTTTCTTCACATAATTACAGGCTAACCAGCGTTCCGCGTGGTTCATGGCTGATCGGGTTCGCTGTAAATTCTCGGACAGAGTGCCCAGGGTCTGAGCATCAATCAGGTTGAGGGGCCCCCCATGCAGAGCCGATTTGATCTGCACGTGCACCAGAAAGTCCAAGTGTTTGCGCAGGGGCGAGGTGCAATTGGTGTAGCAGTCCAGTGACATACCCATGTGAGTCGAAGCCTGGGTGCTCAGCGTTGCGCGGGTGAGCAGTCGGTTCACCATGCCGCGCAATGGCAGGGGTCGCTCGGTACTGGTCAGGTGCGCCATAATCTTGCGATAGTCTGTCCTGCTTTCCAGATCCAGGGCGGCTACTTCGGGGGCGTGCATCTCCAGAAACTTCCTGGCTTCCTTGGCGCGATCCGGGCGAAACCCGGGATGGCTGACGAAGGGACCGGTGCAGGCCTTTTCGCTCAGGAAGCGGGCGGCACAGCGATTAGTGGCGACCATGCACTCCTCAACCAGCTTTTGCGACAACATTTTGCTGTAGGGCTCGATATGGTCGATCTGTTTCTTGTCATTGAGAATCCAGCGATAGTCGCGCCTGTCCTCCATAACCAGTTCGTGTTCCTCGCGATACTTTCGCAGCGCGCGGTACACCTGATAGAGGGCCTCCAGCGGAGTGGCGTGACTCATCAACTCGTCGTAGTCGCCCGATAGGTAGCGGTCTACGCCGTAATAGGACAGCTTGGCGCGGGAGCGCACCCGCGCCTCAATAAACTCGAAATTGCCCACTTCGCCGGCGTCGCTGACCGAAATCTTACACACCAGGGCCGGGCGGTCGTTGCCTTCAGACAGGGCGCAGGTGTCCTGGGACAACCGTTCGGGCAACATGGGGAGGATGTCGCCGTGAAAATACACCGAGGTGGCGCGCTCGGCGATGTCGCGATACAGGGCGCTGTCTGTGTCGATGTAGGCGGTTGGATCGGCAATGGCAACGTATAAAGTCCAGCCGTCATTGCTGATGTCGGCATACAGGGCGTCGTCGATATCCTGGGTTCTGGCGGAGTCGATGGTGACAAACTCCAGGTCGGTCAGGTCTCGGCGCTGGCTGCTTTCCAGCGGATCCAGGGATGCCAGGCGCTGCTCCAACTCCTCCAATACAGCGGGGCTCCACTGCTGGGGTAATTTGAATTTTGCCTGGGTGTAGAGGTTTTCTATTCCGGGTGTTTTTTTGTTGCCTATCACCGCCAGGACTTTGGCCTGGGGTCGGCCATCCTTGATGGGGTGGCGCAGTACGGCGCAGTGAACGTAATCGCCCTCCTTAATGCCATTGCGGGCGTGGGAGGGAATGAATAACCAGCGGCTCAATTGGGGCAGGTCGGGCTGCACAAATACCGCGTTGCCCTTGCGCACGCAGCGGCCGGTGAACTCGGCCAGGGGGCTGTTCACCAGCCTTTCAATATTGGCGATGGTTTTGTTGTCTTTGGTGGGGCGCACACAGACCCGCACCCTGTCATTCGGAAAAGCCTTGAGCATTTCATCGGGTGGAATGAATATTTCCCGACCGTCGTCCAGCACGGCAAAGCCGTAGCGGGCCTGGGTGCCTTTGATGACGGCTTCGGCGTATTCCTTCTCCGCCTCCATTTGGGTTTTGAGGCCCTTTAACTGGGCGAGGGAGTCCTGATTGAGCATGGGGAATGAAGCAACTTATTCTTATCTAAGAGCCCCCTATCGTATCCGAAAATGCGTGCCCTGTCAGTGCGAGATGCAGCTTATAGGTAATGCTGGGCGCTTTTCATTTATGTGATTGACAGCGGAGCGCAATGAGTTCAATAATCGAAGGCATCCACTGTTACTTCCCACGAGGATCTATCTATGGAATCAGGCTCCGCTTTACGAGTTGAAAAAACCAAGCTGAAACCTGTAATCAAAAAAACCTACGTTCTGGATACGAACGTACTGCTGCACGACCCCACCGCCGTTACCGCATTCAAGTACCATCACCTGGTCATTCCCATGACCGTTCTGGAAGAGTTGGACCACATCAAGGACCGCAACGATAAATCGGTGAGTCGCGAGGCCCGCATCGCTATTCAGATGATAGACAAAGTGGTATTCGCCGCCTCGCCGCAGCAAATTCAAGAGGGCGTGGAAGTGCCCGGCTCGGTGCACGAGGGACCCCCTGGCACCCTGGCGATTTATGCCGATCAGTTGCTGGCCGACAATTCCGAGGTGCCCTACCTGGATGATACCCAGGCCCAGGCCAACGATAACCGGATTATCAATGTCGCCCTGAAGCTGCAGTCGGAAAACCCCGACGGCTTTATTTGTCTGGTGACTAAAGACATCAATATGCGGATCAAGGCCAAGGGCTCGGGCCTGGTGCATGTTGAGGACTACCGGCGCGACCGGGTATTGGATGATATCGATTTACTGGCGAAAGGTTATCGCAGCATAGAGGGCGATTTCTGGTCCACTATTTCAGAAGTCGATACCCTGCGCGAGGGGGATTGCACCCTGCACCGCATCCCCAGGAAGTCTCTGCCCGATGCCTATCCCAATATGTTTGTCTACGACGAACAGAAATTTATGGCCTTCGTTAAGCGGGTGGACAAGGATTTTGTCTATCTGAGCTGTGATAGCCGCGACAAGTTGATGCACAAGCGCTTCTGGGGTTTGGCGCCGCGCAACCTGGAACAGGCCATGGCGATGTATCTGCTGGATGACGACGGCGTGGATATGACGGTGCTCACCGGCCCGGCCGGATCCGGTAAGACCTTAATGGCCCTTGCCTATGGCCTGCATGCCATCCTGGAACTGGGGAGATTCAGCAAGCTGATTGTGGCCCGCTCCACCCCGCCCATCGCCGAAGATATCGGCTTTCTGCCGGGTACCGAGGAGGAGAAAATGGCTCCCTGGCTGGCCGCGTTCGATGACAACCTGGAAATTTTGCACGGTGCGGACGAGTCCTGTAATGGCAGTATTGATTATGTGAAGGAGCGCGCCAATATTCAGTTCAAGTCGCTGAATTTCATGCGCGGTCGCTCCTTCAATAACGCCTACATCATCATTGATGAGGCCCAGGGGCTGACCCAGTTTCAGCTCAAGTCGGTGATCAGCAGGGTGGGTGCCGATTCCAAGATCGTGGTGCTGGGCAATCTCGCCCAGATCGACAATAAGTACATCACACCCCTGACCTCGGGCCTGACTTACCTGGTGGAGAAGAGCAAACCCTATCCCCACGCGGGCATCATGCACGTCAATGGCATTGTGCGCAGTCGGCTGGCGGCGTTTGCTGAGGAAAATCTTTAGCACGGGGGGGTGTCGGCGCATAACTAGCTTGGTGAAGTGCCGCAGCTGGAATTGTCCATGATCTTGCTGGACACGCTCATGCACATCCACGTGGCGCTCGGCAGCAGCCGTCCCTGGCTGCTGACGGTCCAGCAAGATCATGGACAATCCCAGCTGCTACGCCCGCTAATTATGCGCCGACACCCTCGTCGCCCACCCTCCGCAGGTCCCTCTCCAACGCAATTTCCAGCCTAAACACCAGACTCCATACCCCGCCTCGGGTATCTTCAAACTCACGTCGCCGGTAGTTATAGGCCGGCTCCAGTTCGATAAACAGGAACTTCCGATAGACCTGGCGGCGAAAGAGGAAGCCCAGTTTGTAGTTTTTGGTGTACACCTCGCGTTGGGTTACCCCGTTTACGACAAAAAAGCGCTGGTGGCGATGGGGCGGTCGGCGTCCGCCAGATAGCGCTGGCGCAGCGCCAACTTGCTGCGCCACTCTATGCCATCCGTTTCTTCTCCGTACTTGATTCTATTGCTCCAGCGCAACGCTGCGTCGTTATCCAGCGCGCGGTTGAGATCGATCTGAGAGGTGGAGAAAAATCCCTCGCTGTCGTGATACTGAACACGCTGGAGGAAGCGGTAGCTGGCGACTTCGCCCATGCCCCCTTCGTTGCGGTAGCGTATGCCCGGGCGCAAATTCCTCGAAGACAGGCCCAGGGTGACATCGAGGCGCGAGCGGCCGCTTTCAGACAAATTGTATTGCAAGCCCACGGTATCTTCCTGTTTGCGTTCATCCTCGTCCAGATGTTCATCTTCCGCCCCGGAGAAAACCAGATCGAGGCGTTTGGATATTCCCGGTAGCTGGACCTTACCCCGCAGTCGCACTTTGAGATTGTGGCCATCCTCACCGTCCCAGTCATCGATGAACTGCAAGCGCAAAAAGGATTCCGCCTGTTCCAGGTCATCCACCGGATCGCCAAAAAAACTGTCCATCCACTGGGTGAGGGCCTGGGTTTGGTTGGTGGCGTATGCATGGCCGGAGTCCACCCAGGTGATCGGAGCTTTCTCATCATCTATCTCATCCACCTGGCCATGGGCAAGCAGTGGGATGAACAACAACATTAAGCCCGGGCCTATCTTCACAGTCGGGCGGCACTCCACCGTAATTGAATTTGTCGTCTGACAGGATACACTACGCGCCATGGATTCCCTGTTCATCTTTTTTCAGCATATTGCGCCCCAGCATTGGCTGTCTCGCCTGACCGGCTGGCTGGCGGAGGTGCGCTACCCCATCTGGCTTAAAAACGCCGTTATCGAGCGCTTTGTGCAGCATTTTGAAGTGAATATGGCCGAGGCTGAACAAACCGATCCCAGGGCCTACGCCAACTTTAATGAATTCTTCACACGCCCCTTGCAAGCGCACGCCAGACCCATCGCGGATGCCGATATTGTCTGCCCTGCAGATGGGGCTATCAGTCAGTTGGGGGAGATTGAGGAGGGCCGTATTTTCCAGGCCAAGGGCCAGTATTTCTCTACCCGGGAGTTGTTGGGGGGCGATAAAGAGCGGGCCGCGCAATTTAAGGATGGCCAGTTCGCCACCATTTATCTCTCGCCCCGGGACTATCACCGGGTGCACATGCCCATCGCAGGGCAACTGACCGCCACCAGCTATATTCCCGGCAAGTTATTCTCGGTCAACGCCCTCACGGCGGAGAATGTTGAACGTCTGTTCGCCCGAAACGAACGTCTGGTCTGCTATTTCGACACCGATGTAGGCTCCATGGCGATGATTTTAGTGGGGGCCATGATTGTGGCCGGCATCGAGACCGTGTGGTCGGGCCAGGTAGCACCGGCTGCCAGGGTGCCGGTTGTCAGCGATTTCCAGGCCCTTCCCGAGGCCGTCTCGCTGGCGAAGGGCGAGGAAATGGGTCGTTTCAAACTCGGTTCCACCGTAATCCTGCTGTTTCCCAAGGGCAGTATGGCGTGGGATGAGCGGTACGTCGCCGGCACTGCCACTCGATTGGGTGAGCCGTTCGCTGATAAGTAGGTTCGGGTAAAATCGACGCAGTTAGAATCCTCAAAAGCCCTTGAGCGTGTCCTGAAAGCCCCTTGAGAACACTGCATGCGAGCAGCCTCACAAAAATTTCAATCCTCCAGACGATCAATCCTCCAGACTATCAACCATCTGCCGATAGCTACCCAGCCGCTTCTCGCTGACCTGCCCCGCTTCAACAGCCGCCAAAATCGCACATTGCGGTTCCTGCTCGTGCTTGCAGTCCCGAAATTTACAGCTGCCCAGCAACGGGTGAAATTCGCGGAAGCCGGCTTCGATCTGGTTGCGCGTCATATGCCACAGACCGAATTCGCGAATGCCGGGAGAATCGATTAACACGCCCCCCGAGGGCAGATGGAACAGCCTGGCGGTGGTGGTGGTATGGATGCCCTTATTGGTGCTCTCCGACACGGCGCCGACCCGCAGGTCAACCTCGGGCAGCAGCACATTGATGAGCGATGACTTGCCCACCCCCGATTGCCCCACAAACACACTGGTGCGATCGCGCAATGCGTCCCACAGCGTTGCCATACCGCTGGTATTTCCCTCGGCAGTGCTCACCGAGGTGGACAAAACGTGATACCCCAGGGTGGGATAAACGGCCAACAATTGGTCGATATGCTCACGCCGCTCCGGGTCATTCTCCAGCAGGTCAGTCTTGTTCAGCACAATAACGGGTTCGATGTCCACTGATTCAGCCGCCACCAGATAGCGGTCTATCAGGTTGGCGTGGGGCTCGGGTAGGGAGGCGATGACCAACAGGATCTGGTCGATATTGGCAGCGACCGGTTTGATTTTTCCGTAGGGGTCGGGGCGCGATAACACACTGTTACGTTCCAGGCGGGCGACAACCACGCCGGTGGGTTCGCCGGATCGCCAGATGACCCTGTCGCCGGTCACCATCCCCTCCAGGTTGGCGCGAATATGGCAGCGTTGGCTGGTGCCCGGTTCGAGCTCAACGTCTACCTGGGTGCCGAAGTGAGCGACAATTAGTCCCTCGCGCTCCGGTCCCAGATCGCCCGCAGAGAGGACTTCATCTGCCGTGCTGTCGCGTTTGTCAGCGCGCTTGGCCCGTTCTTCCTGAATTTTGTTGATCCGCCAGGCCTGGCGCCGGGTCAGTTTTCGTTTGCTCATTTTGACATTATTAGGGCGCGGCCTTTGGCTGTCGAGGCATTTTGTTACACTAATGGCTGCACTCGACGCCCGAAGCTTTCTCGAAAGGACCCGATAACCCATGAAAAGCGCACAGAATCTCATCTGGGTAGATATGGAAATGACCGGCCTGGTGCCCGAGCGCGACGTGGTGATTGAGATCGCTACCATTATTACCGACAGCGACCTCAACACCCTGGCGGAGGGGCCGGTTATCGCCTTGCACCAGGGCGATGAGGCGCTCGATGCCATGGATGAGTGGAACACCTCCCATCACAACAGCTCCGGGCTGGTGGCGCGGGTGAAGGCCAGCAAACACGATGAACAATCTGCCACCGATGAAACCATCGCTTTCCTGAACGAGTGGGTGCCCCCCGGCGCCTCGCCAATGTGCGGCAATACCATCTGCCAGGATAGGCGTTTTATGGCCAGGCATATGCCCGAGCTGGAGGTCTTTTTTCACTACCGCAACCTGGATGTCAGCACCTTAAAGATATTGATGCAGCGCTGGCGCCCCGATTTGGGTGCGGGTATTGTGAAAACCGCCACCCATTTGGCGTTGGATGATATACGCGAATCGATTGAGGAGATGCGTTATTACCGCGAGTATTTTCTCAACTTGAACGGTGAAACTTAAGATCTGAACCCGATCGATTGGTGCTGAACATGGCAAAAAACGACACATTCGGCAGTTTCTTTTTGGCAGAATTGAAGCGCCGCAAGGTGGTGAGAACCTGCGCGTTCTATCTGATCGCTTGCTGGATTTTTCTCCAGGTAGGCGATATTTTATATTCTGCGCGGGGCCTGGATGCCGTCCGCGCCTCCCGCACCGCCGTCTACATCGCCGTTTTGGGTTTTCCTGTGACGTTTGCCATTGCCTGGTTTTTCCAGATTTCCACCCAGGGCATTATTCGCACCGCGCCCTTTGTCGAGCGGCGGGTGTTGAGAAATATTTCGCCAATTAATGATCGCCGGCAGCACGGCTTGACCCGGTATTTTCGCAAAGATGAAGCGCACCCGGAATACCGCTGGATTTTGTCCGCCGAAACCGGGCCGCTGGCCGGTTTAAGCTTTGGCGTAACCGGGATCCTGATATTGGGTCGATCTCTGGAGTGCGATGTGGCGCTGGTGAGTCAGCAGGTGTCGCGCCACCACGCCCGTCTGCAACTGGATGGGGATCAGCTTTTGGTAGAGGATTTGGCGTCCGCCAATGGCACGGTGGTCAATGGAAAAGTTGTAGAGGGTGCTTGTGTGTTGCAACACGAGGACGAATTGCGCTTTCACGATATTGTGTTTCGAGTCACGCGCAATTATTCCGGTGCGGACAGCGAAGCGGATGCGTTACAGCAAACGACTTTTGTCCAAGCCGCGGACCCGGATGCGAATAAACCGAACCGTGAGCCCTGAAGTCCGGCGGGTGGGCTCAGTGCTGTTGCAGCGCCCACTCCACATGCTCGCGCACCAGCGCTGAGGGGAATTCCCGCCGGCTCTGCAGGGCCTCCAGCACCGCATCTGAGGTCGGGGCATTGCCCAGGGCGATTGCCAGGTTGCGCAGCCAGCGCTCAAAACCAATACGGCGCAATGCCGAACCCTCGGTTTTGCTCAGGTAGGTGGCCTCGTCCCATAAAAACAGATCCACTAATTGGGCATCCTCCAATTGGTGCCGGGGCTGAAAGTCCTCCTGCTGGGTGGGTTGGGCATATTTGTTCCAGGGGCACACCAGTTGACAGTCGTCACAACCAAAAATCCGGTTGCCCATCAGGGGCCTCAGCGCGGGGTCGATACTGCCCTTGTGCTCAATGGTGAGGTAGGAAATGCATTTGCGGGCGTCGAGCTGGAAGGGGCCGGTGAAGGCACCGGTGGGGCAGATATCCAGACAGGCAGTGCAGCTGCCGCAGTGTTTGCTGGTCTGTGGTACAGAGGGCTCGAGTGGCAGGTCGGTATAGATTTCTCCCAGGAAAAACCAGGAGCCCGCTGCGGAATTAATCAGCATGGTGTTTTTGGCTATCCAGCCCAGGCCGGCCCGTTCGGCAATTGCGCGTTCCAGCACCGGCGCGCTGTCGACAAAGGCCCGGTACTGGCCGCCTTCCGCCTCGGCTTCAATGCGCTTGGCCAGGGTGGCCAGGCGTTTGCGAATCAGCTTGTGGTAGTCCCTGCCCAAGGTGTAGCGGGAGATGTAGGCTTTGTCCGGTGAGGCCAGTACTTCCAGCGGTTGGGTGTCGGGGCTGAGGTAGTCCATGCGCAGGGAGATCACCCGGCAGGTACCGGGAATCAGTTCCTGTGGGCGGGAGCGTTTGCTGCCGTGCCTGGCCATATAGTCCATGCTGCCGTGATAGCCGGCGTCCAGCCATTTTTGCAAATAGGCTTCGTTCTCCCCCAGGTCGACATCCGCGATGCCGACCTGGGAGAAGCCGAGTTCTTTGGCCCATTGGGTGATTTGATGCTCTAGTGAAATGGCCATGGTCATTTGTAGGCGATTGAAGACAGAGATTATACCTGTTTTGGCACGTTTTCGTTCTGGGTAGTAAGTCGCACATACGCCGAGTCCTAGTGATTTACGCCGTGTCGCAAGCAACATTACAGTATAATTTCCCCAGCTATTCCTCAGAGGCCAAAAGCATTGCCCCATTTACCCGGTTCAGAACCGCTCTACACCGCCGCCCAGACGCGCGAGCTGGATCGCTGTGCCATTGAAGATTATGGCGTGCCGGGCATTGTGTTGATGTCGCGAGCGGCGTCGGCCGCCTTCGACGCCCTGCTGGATCTTTGGCCTGAACCCGAGTGTATTTATGCGCTGTGCGGCACGGGCAACAATGGCGGCGATGGATTTTTGATCGCCGATCTGGCGCACAAGCGCGGTATCGCCGTGCGGGTCTTTCAATTGGGGAATGCGGACAAGATAGGTGGGGATGCCAAAACGGCCCGCGACCAGGCCATTGCCAATGGGGTGCATATAGAATCGTTCACCGCAGGCGCTCTTGAGACCGCCGCAGAGGGCGGCGGGGTCATCGTGGACGCCATGCTGGGCACCGGTTTAGGGGGTGAGGTGCGTGAACCCTATCTGGCAGCGCTCGAAGCAGTCAATCGCTGCGAACTGCCGGTACTGGCGGTGGATATCCCCTCGGGGCTGTGCAGCGATACCGGGCGGGTGCTGGGACGGGCCATTCGGGCAGATCTAACGGTGTGCTTTATCGGTCTTAAGCGCGGCTTGTTTACCCTTGAGGGGCCGGATTGCGCCGGCGCTATTCATTTCACCGACCTGGAAATTCCCACGGGCGTGTATGCGCAGCTCGCCGGCGATTGTGCCCGCCTGGAGTTGGAGCCCCTGTTGGCCCGTTTGCCGGCGCGGCCGGCCTCGTCACACAAGGGCAGTTTCGGCTCGGTGTTGGTGGTGGGTGGCGACCAGGGCATGGCCGGGGCAGTGGCCATGGCGGCCGAGGCCGCACTGCGTTGCGGGGCGGGGTTGGTGCGGGTGGCGACCCACGCCGAGCATGTGCCGGCGCTGGTGGCGCGTACACCCGAAGCCATGACCCACGCCGTGCGCTCGGGGCATGACTTGGGGCCGCTGATAGCCGCATCGGATGTGTTAGTGGTGGGGCCGGGCTTGGGGCAATCGCCATGGTCAGAACAATTGTTACAGGCAGCCATAGCCAGCGGCCAGCCCCTGGTGCTGGATGCCGATGGCCTGAATCTGCTGGCCGGGGGCGAGGCTGTGCGCCGGGACAATTGGGTGCTCACGCCTCATCCCGGCGAGGCGGCGCGCCTGTTGGGTGTGACCACCGCGGATATTCAAGGCGATCGCTTTGCCGCCGCACAGCAGTTGCAGCAACGCTACGGGGGCATCGTTGTGCTCAAGGGCAATGGCAGTTTAATTGCCGGCCAAGACCAGCTTTTGCTCAGTGATTATGGCAATCCGGGCATGGCCAGCGGCGGCATGGGCGATGTATTGAGCGGCGTATTGGGCGCGCTGGTGGCGCAGGGCCAGCGTCATCAAATGTCGATGCTGGAGTGCGCCGCGCTGGCGGTGTGTTTACATGGCGCAGCGGCGGATCTGGCGGCACGCGGCGGTCAACGGGGGCTGTGCGCCACCGACCTGATGCCCCGACTGCGAGAGCTATTGGGGTGAACAGCAACGAAGATATAATGGACGCCGAGCTGACCCTGCGGGCCCCCGACGAGGCCGCAATGGTGGCCCTTGGGGGTCAACTTGCCAGGGTTTTTATTCCCGGCATGGTTGTGTACCTGGACGGCGAGCTGGGCATGGGCAAAACCACGCTTGCCCGGGGTTTTATCCAGGCTTTGGGTCACAGCGGCGCGGTGAAAAGCCCTACCTACACCCTGGTTGAGCCCTATGACCTTGCCGCGATTACGGTGTATCACTTCGATCTCTACCGGTTGGAAGATCCCGAGGAACTGGAGTACATCGGCGTGCGGGATTATTTCGACAATAGCAGTGTGTGTTTGATCGAGTGGTCGCAGCGCGGGGCGGGATTTTTGCCCCCGGCAGATTTAGTGATTACCATAGAGCCTAAAAGGCGGGGGCGGCTTATCCAGTTTCGCGCCCGCAGCGCCCGGGGGGAGGGCCTAGTCGAAGCCATGACCACAGCGGGAGTAAAATGAACAGGCGTTTTTGCAGCGCACTTTTGTTCGCTCTGATGGGTGTAGGCCTGGCCCAGCCCAGCGTCGCCAACGTGCAGGTGCATGATGTTCGGCTGTGGCGCGCGCCGGATCACACCCGAATTGTGTTTGACCTGACCGGCCCCGCGCAGCACAAATTGATTGTGCTTGAAAATCCGATTCGCATCGTGCTCGACCTGAAAAATGCAGAAATCAAAGCCCAGTTAGCCAGCCTCGACTTCGCCGGTACGCCTATCTCGCGGGTGCGCTCCGGGGTTCGTGGCGGCACAGATCTGCGGATTGTGTTGGACATGAATGCCGCGGTGAATCCTCGCAGCTTTGAGCTGAAGGCGAACGACCAGGCCGGCGATCGGCTGGTGTTGGACCTGTACGACAAAACCTCCCAGACCACGACGGTGAAAAAGAGCGTGCGCCAATCGAGTAGGCGCGACATCGTGATCGCGATTGATGCGGGCCACGGCGGTGAAGACCCCGGGGCCACCGGGCCCAATCGCCTGCGGGAAAAAAATGTGGTGCTCTCCATTGCCAAAGAGTTGGAGGTGTTATTCAAGGCGGACCGGGGTTACACCCCAAAAATGATTCGCAGTGGCGATTATTATGTCAGCCTGAAGGGCCGCCGCGATCTGGCGCACAAGCATCAGGCAGATCTGTTTGTCTCCATTCACGCCGATGCCTTCAAGCGCAAAGATGCCCGGGGCGCATCGGTGTATGCCCTGTCCACCAGAGGCGCAACCAGTACTGCGGCGCGCTACTTGGCCCAGCGCGAAAATGCGGCGGATCTGGTGGGCGGGGTGAGTCTGTCGGATAAGGATGATGTGCTGGCGGGGGTGCTGGCCGACCTGTCCATGACGTCCACCCTCGATACCAGCTTGAAGTTGGGGGATGGCGTGCTCAAGGAAGTGGACAAGATCGCCAGATTACATAAACCCCGGGTAGAACAGGCGGGATTTGTGGTGCTTAAATCACCGGACATCCCCTCAATTCTGGTAGAGACGGGGTTTATTTCCAATCCCACCGAGGCCAAAAATCTGGGCTCCCGCGCCTATCGCAAAAAGATGGCGCGGGCGATTCACGCCGGAATTGTTCAGTGGTTCGTCGCTCATCCGCCTTCCGGTACGCTCATTGCCTGGCAAAAACACAGCGGCGGGCAGCAATATACCATCGCCAGTGGTGATACACTCTCGGCTATCGCCCAGCGCTTTAATGTCTCCCTCGTCTCGCTCAAATCGCAGAACGGTTTGAGCGATTCGCGGATACTGGTGGGCCAGAAACTGACCATTCCTACAAGTTAAACTGAGAAGCCGAGCGCCAAATGCCCCGAATTCACAGCCTTGATCAGCGGCTTGCCAATCAAATCGCCGCCGGCGAGGTGGTGGAGCGCCCGGCCTCGGTCGTTAAAGAGGTGCTGGAGAACGCGCTGGATGCCGGGGCAACCCGGGTGGATATTGAAGTGGAAGCCGCGGGCACCCGGCTCATTCGTATACGCGATAACGGCAGCGGCATAGAGGCCCAGGATATGCCCTTGGCACTGGCCCGCCACGCCACCTCCAAAATCGCCTCACTGGAAGACCTGGAGCAGGTGCGCAGCCTGGGTTTCCGGGGCGAGGCCCTGGCCAGCATAGGGGCTGTCTCCCGCTTGAGCCTCACCAGTAACGCCAGTGCCGAATCCAGCGAGGGGTGCATGGCAGTGTGCGAGGGTCGCGATATGGAGGTGCAGATTAAGCCGGCCTCTCACCCCAGGGGTACCACGGTCGAAGTGCGCGATTTATTTTTTAATACCCCGGCCCGACGAAAATTCCTGCGCACCGAAAAAACCGAGTTCAACCATGTGGAAGAGGTGGTTAAACGCCTGGCGCTGTCGCGCTTTGATGTGGGGTTCACCCTGCGCCACAAGCAGAAGGTCATTCACCAGCTCAAAGCGGGCATGAGCCAGGCCGAAATGCAGCGCCGGGTGGCCACGGTGTGTGGCCCCGCGTTTATGGAGCAGGCGATTTACATCGAAACCGACCTGCCCGAGCTGAAGTTGTGGGGCTGGGTGGGTTTGCCCACGTTTTCCCGCAGTCAGGCCGATTTACAGTACTTTTTTGTCAATGGCCGGGTCATTCGCGACAAACTGGTTGCCCACGCGGTGCGCCAGGCCTACCGCGACGTGCTCTATCACGGCCGCCACCCGGCATTTGTGCTCTATCTGGAGCTGGACCCGGCCCTGGTGGACGTCAACGTACACCCCACCAAGCACGAGGTGCGCTTTCGCGATGGTCGCGCCGTGCACAACTTCATCTTCAGCGCTTTGCATCGGGCGCTGGCGGATGTGCGTCCTGGGGTGGAACCACTGCCAGAGGGTACGGTGGCCACGGCCGATGGCAGCACCATCAATACCCTCACCGGCGAAGTGAGCCCCCAGGGCGGTTTGGCCTGGGGCGCTCCCGTTCGCTATTCAACCGGCTCGGCCAGTCCCGCCCCCGGGGTTGCCATGGCCCAGGTGCACAGTTACGGCGCGGTTCACCCGGTGGCGCAGGCCCCCATGCCCGACCAAATGGCCGAGGAAGATATCCCGCCTCTGGGTTATGCCCTGGCCCAGCTCAAGGGCATCTATATTCTGGCGGAAAACGCCCAGGGTTTGATACTGGTTGATATGCATGCCGCCCACGAACGCATTACCTACGAACGCCTGAAAACCGCCAGCGAGGCGGAGGGTATTCGCGCCCAGCCGCTGTTAGTGCCGCAATCGGTGGCGGTCAGCCGGCGCGAGGTGGACGTGGCCACCGAATACGCCGAACTGTTCCGCCAGCTGGGCATGGAGGTCTCAGTAGGCGGGGAGGAATCCCTGCTTATTCGCCAAATTCCAGTGAATTTGCGCGATTCCGATGTGGAACAACTGCTGCGGGATGTGTTGTCCGACCTGATCGAATACGGCAGCTCCGACCGCATTAAAGCCCACATGGATGAAATTTTGTCCACCATGGCCTGTCATGGCTCGGTGCGTGCCAACCGCCGCCTCACCCTGCCGGAAATGAACGCCTTGCTGCGCGATATGGAGGAGACCGAGCGCAGCGGCCAATGCAATCACGGCCGACCCACCTGGACCCAACTCAGCATCGAAGAGTTGGACAAGCTGTTCCTGCGCGGGCGCTGAGCGCGCTTTCGTGGCGGTGACAGTGCCGGCGGAAGAAGCTCCCAAACCGCTGTTGATATGCCTGCTGGGACCCACCGCCTCGGGCAAAACGGCCCTGGCCATAGACCTGGCGCAGGCAATGGATTGCGAGTTAGTAAGCGTTGATTCCGCCCTGGTGTACCGAGGCCTGGATATCGGCAGCGCCAAGCCGGATTATCCCCACCATTTGGTGGATATTCGCGAACCCAATGAGGTGTACTCCGCCGCGGACTTTGTCGCCGACGCCACCGCGCTGGCGGCCGATATCAGCGCCAGGGGCAAGATTCCCCTGCTGGTGGGCGGCACCATGATGTATTTCAAAGCCTTCCTGGAGGGCCTGGCCGATATGCCCGCCGCGGTACCCGAACTGCGCCGGGAAATTGAGCAGGAGGCGGCCCAGCGCGGCTGGGCCTTCATTCACGCGCAACTGGCCGAAATTGACCCCGAATCCGCCGCGCGTATCCATCCCAATCATTCCCAGCGCCTGTGCCGGGCGCTGGAGGTGCACCGCAGCAGCGGTATTACCATGACCGCCTGGCGAACTCGGCAGGCGCGCGAGCAGGGCCCGCTGCCAGCCGATCATTACCGGGTGGTGCAAATTGCCGTCTGTCCCCGCGACCGATCCGTGCTCCACCGGCGCATTGCCGCGCGCTTTGATGCCATGATGGCGGCCGGACTGCTGAGCGAAGTGGCGGCACTGCGCGATAGAGGCGATTTAACCATTGAGCTGCCCGCGATCCGCGCGGTGGGTTATCGCCAATTGTGGGATCACCTCAACGGCGACGACTCGCGCGAGGCGGCGGTGGAGAAGGCCAAAGCCGCCACCCGGCAACTGGCCAAGCGGCAGCTCACCTGGTTGCGTAAATGGCCCGAACTAAAGTGGATCTACACCGATTCGGCGGGGAACGTCCTGAAAAATGAAGGGTCTGATCATATGCCTGAAGTGCAAAAACCATTGGGTTTGGCCTTGAAGTATCTTCACTGAGCCCCCATATAGTAAGCTGTGAATAAGCTATACTGGTTATTGCAACCGTTGTAGTGCTAGCCGTTACAGCGGCGGAGGCCCGTTGTCCCCCAAATGGGGACGTTTTAGAGGTCAAATAATTATTGCCGGCTCGATTTGAGCCGACCGAGGAGTACAGCCATGTCAAAGGGGCATACATTACAAGACCCTTACCTGAATATATTGCGTAAGGAACGCGTACCGGTTTCTGTTTATCTGGTAAACGGCATTAAATTGCAGGGCCAGATCGAATCATTCGACCAATTTGTGGTGTTGCTGAAAAACACCGTGAGCCAAATGGTCTACAAACACGCCATTTCCACGGTGGTTCCCTCTCGCATGGTGCGCATGCCCATGCAGCACCCGCCCGAAGAAGATGCTGACGCTGATGCTGATGGCTAAGTTCCCCGAGGCCTAATTGTTTTTTGATCGGCCCGAATCGGGCGAACGCGCGGTACTGGTTCACCTGAAGCTGGACAGTGAAGCCGAGCGCGAAGACCCTCGCGAATTTGAAGAACTCGTTCTGTCAGCCGGAGGAGACCCGGCTGCCTTTATTATGGGCTCGCGCAAGACCCCCCATCCCCGCACCTTTGTCGGCAGCGGTAAATTACAGGAAATTGCCGACGAGGTGGCCCTGCACGAAGCTGAAATCGTCATGTTCAATCACTCCCTATCCGCCAGCCAGGAGCGCAACCTGGAGGAGGTACTGGAGTGTCGGGTGGTGGATCGCACCGGCCTGATTCTCGACATCTTCGCCCAGCGCGCCCGCACCCACGAGGGGCAATTACAGGTCGAACTGGCCCTGTTGGAACACTCCCGCACCCGCCTGGTGCGCGGCTGGACTCACCTGGAGCGCCAGAAAGGCGGCATAGGCCTGCGCGGCCCCGGCGAGACCCAGTTGGAAACCGACCGTCGCCTGCTGCGCGCCCGTATCAAAACCATTACCAGCCGGCTGGAGAAGGTGCACAAGCAGCGCGATCAGGGTCGGCGCTCCCGGCGCAAGGCCGAAATCCCCACGGTGTCGCTGGTGGGTTACACCAACGCCGGCAAGTCTACGTTATTTAACCAACTCACTTCTGCCGAGGTTTACGTGGCAGACAAGTTGTTTGCCACCCTGGACCCCACGCTGCGGCGCCTGGAGCTGGATGAGGTGGGCCCCATCGTCATTGCCGACACGGTCGGCTTTATCGCCCACCTTCCTCACAAGCTGGTCGAGGCCTTCAAGGCCACCCTCGAGGAGACGCGCAGTGCCGACTTGTTGTTGCACATTTGCGATGCGGCGACCGAAGAGCGGGATCGGAACATTTTTGAGGTGCGCTCGGTGCTGGAGGAGATTGGCGCGCACGAGATCCCGCAATTATTGGTGTACAACAAAATTGACCTGTTGGAGCGCGCGCCGCGTATCGATAGAAATGCCGAGGGCGTACCGGAGCGGGTGTGGCTGAGCGCCGTCACCGGCGAGGGCGTCGAGCTGCTACGGCAGGCAATGACCGAGTTGCTTGGCAAGGACATGGTAGAGCAACAGCTGGAGCTCAGTCCCGATCAGGGCCGTTTGCGCGCCGCCTTGTATAAATTGGGCGCGGTATTGCGCGAAGAGCATGGCGACGACGGCATCGCCCAACTGCAGGTGCGACTGGCCCGATCGGACTGGAACCGATTGATGGTCGCCGAGGGTATTTCGGATAGAACAATCGCCCTGGACGAGGATAATTCGTGGTCAGAGCCGATTTAAGCCCAATGTAAGATAAATTTTGCTAAACTATTTCAACTTTTTGACTAGGAGTGAATTATGGCCTGGAATGAACCGGGTGGTGGCAACAACAAACCCAACGATCCCTGGGGTGGCGGTAGGAATCAAGGGCCGCCAGACCTCGATGAAGCCCTGAAGAAGCTGCAGGAAAAATTCGCCGGCCTGTTTGGCGGTGGCAAGGGTGGTGGCGGTGTCCCGGCACTGTCGGGCGGGCTGTTTGGCGTGATCGGCATCGTGGCCCTGCTGGTGTGGGGCGGCTTGGGTGTCTACCAGGTCGATGCCCAGGAGCGGGCGGTGGTGTTGCGTTTTGGCAAGTACCTCGAAACGGGCCAGCCTGGCTTGCATTGGAATCCGCCGCTGATCGACCAGGTGATCAAGGTAAATACCACCCGGGTGCGCTCCGCCAATTTGCGCGAGATCATGCTCACCCAGGATGAAAATATTGTCGAGGTAAAACTCTCGGTGCAGTACACCATCAACGACCCGGCCAAGTTTGTGCTGAAAGTGCGCGATCCTGAGCGCTCCTTGATGCACGCCACCCAGAGCGCCCTGCGCCATGTGGTGGGTGGTACGGATATGGATGCGGTGTTGACCGGTGGTCGCGCCCAGATCGCTTTGGATGTGAATGCGCGCTTGCAGGACTATCTGGATTTGTATGAAACCGGTATTCTGGTGTCCAAAGTAAACGTTGACGAATCCAAACCCCCCACCCAGGTGCAGGGCGCATTCGATGACGTGATCAAGGCCAGAGAGGATGAGGAACGGGTGAAAAATGAAGCCCAGGCCTATGCCAACGGCATCATTCCCGAGGCCCGCGGTGCGGCCAAGCGCCAGCTTGAGGAGGCAGCCGCCTACAAGGCCGAGGTGGTGGCCAACGCCCAGGGTGAGGCCGCTCGCTTCATCAAGCTCTTGGCGGAATACAACAATGCACCTGAGGTTACCCGGGAGCGCCTCTATCTGGATGCAATTCAAGCGGTTTACGCCAATACCAGCAAGGTGATGGTGGACGTGGAAAGTGGCAACAATATGCTCTATATACCGCTGGATAAAATGACCAGCCAGAGCGGCGCCAGAGCGAGTGGGGGAGGGCTGTCGATAAATGCCTCCAACATCCGGGAACTGACCAACGCGGTGACCGAACAGCTGCGCCGCGACGCCGCTGCCACCGGTCGCACCAGGGGAGGACGTTAAAATGTTAGGACGTAATTCAATTTTGCTGCTACTGGCCCTGGTGATCATTGTGGCCAGTAACTCACTGTACGTGATCAAGGAAACCGAGCGCGCCGTGTTGCTGAAATTTGGTGAGGTGGTCCAGGCCGATATTCCGCCCGGGCTGCACGTAAAAATACCCTTTGTGAACAATGTGCGCAAATTTGAAGGTCGCGTACTCACGGTGGACTCACAACCGGAACGCTTCTTCACCAAGGAGAAAAAGGCGCTCATAGTCGATTCTTACGCCAAATTCCGGGTGTCGGATACCGCCAAATTCTACACCGCCACCAGCGGTGATGAGGCCCGCGCCATGAGTTTGTTGGCCCAGCGCATCAACAACGGCCTGCGTAACCAGGTGGCCGTGCGCACCGTACAGGAAGTGGTCTCAGGTGAGCGCGATGAACTGATGGTGGCCCTCACGGCGGAGCTGGATGTTGTGGCTAGAGCCGAATTGGGGGTGGAGATTATCGATGTGCGGGTGAAGAAAATTGACCTGCCACCGGATGTATCCGAGTCGGTCTATCGGCGCATGAACGCCGAGCGCGAGAAGGAAGCCCGCGAGCACCGCTCCGAAGGTAACGAGATAGCCGAGGGTATTGAGGCGGCGGCGGATCGTAAAGTGACGGTGATTCGCGCTGAGGCCTACCGCGAGGCGGAGCAGATTCGCGGTGACGGCGATGCCGAAGCCACCCGCACCTATGCCGACGCCTTCAACAAGGATCCGGAGTTCTATTCCTTTACCCGTAGTTTGCGCGCCTATCAGGAGGCTTTCAAAGGTGGTGGCGACATCTTATTGTTGCAGCCCGACAGCGAATTCTTCCGCTACCTGAAGGATCCCAAGGGCGGCAAGTAAGCGGCGGTAAAAATAACGGTGCCATTGGCGCCGTCTGTGATAGAATTCTTTAACCGTGGGATTCGACGTTTGTAACAAGCGCCGGACTCGCGGTTTTTTTATGCAAATTCGTCACGGGATGAAGATGACTACTGTAGATCGCTGGCAATTACCCGACGGGGTTGAGGAAGTACTTCCGGCCCAGGCTGTGGCCGTGGAACGCCTGCGCCGGCAGCTACTGGACCTGTATCGCAGCTGGGGTTACCAGCTGGTTATACCCCCCCTGATGGAGTTCACCGAATCACTGCTGATCGGCCTGGGGGCCGATATCGACCTGCTGACGTTCAAAATGACCGACCAGATAAGCGGTCGCACCCTGGGTATTCGCGCCGACATCACCCCGCAAGTCGCGCGTATCGACGCCCACAGTCTGGCCGAGGAGGGAGTGTCCCGCCTGTGTTACGCGGGCAGTACCTTACACACTCGCCCCAAGACCCTGTTGGCCTCGCGCAGCCCGATTCAGCTGGGCGCCGAGCTCTATGGCGATGAAAGCCTGGCGGCGGACGTGGAAATTATTCGCCTGATGCTGGAAACCTTGCAGGTGGCGGGGCTGGGCGACCTCTCCCTGGACCTGGGCCACGTGGGTGTCTACGAGGCGGTCATCGCCCAGGCCGGTTTGAACGAAGAGCAGGAGCACACCATATTCGACGCCCTGCAGCGCAAGTCGGTACCGGATCTGGAGGAGGCGCTAGCGGCGGTCGATGAGGCTGCCACCGAGCTGATTATTGGCCTGGTTGGCCTACACGGCGGCGACCAGGTGTTGGTCGATGCGCGCGCCTTATTTGCCCAGCGCGCACCCAAGGCCCTGGCGGCGCTCGATGTGCTCGAGGCGGTCGCCGCGGACATACGCAGCCTCTATCCCGCCATGCACATCTATTTCGACTTATCCGAATTGCGCGGTTACCACTATCACACCGGCATCGTGTTCGCCGCCTATGTGCCCGGCCACGGCCAGGCACTGGCCAATGGCGGCCGCTACAACGATGTGGGCGCAGTATTTGGCCGGGCCCGACCCGCCACCGGCTTTGCCACCGATTTAAAGGCGTTAATGAACCTGCTGCCCGAAGAGCCGGTAAGCCCCGGTGCCATCAGCGCGCCGGTCGGCGATGAAGAGCAGTCAGCACTGCAGGAAAAAGTCAGCGAATTACGCGCCGGCGGAGAAATTGTGATCAATGCCCTGGGTGCGGCCGTGGACCCTCGCTGTGACCGGGAATTATTACTCGAGGCGGGCCGTTGGCAGGTGCAGGCAATCGTGCAATTGCACGAATAAATACACATGAACATGCAAATGAGCAATGACCAATGAGCAAAAATGTTGTCATCCTCGGCACCCAATGGGGTGACGAGGGCAAGGGAAAGATTGTCGACCTGTTAACCGACCAGGCCAGCGCAGTAGTGCGCTTTCAGGGCGGCCACAACGCCGGCCACACCCTGGTCATCGACGGTGAAAAAACCGTCCTGCACCTGATTCCCTCGGGCGTACTGCACGAGCATATCCAGTGTCTCATCGGCAACGGTGTGGTGCTGTCACCGGACGCGTTGCTGAAGGAAATCGCCGAGTTGGAAGCCAAGGGCGTGCCGGTGCGGGATCGCCTGCGTATCTCGCCAGCCTGCCCATTGATCCTGCCCTACCATGTGGCGCTGGATCAGGCCCGCGAAGCGAAACGCGGTAACGCCAAAATAGGCACCACCGGGCGTGGCATTGGCCCGGCCTACGAAGACAAGGCTGCCAGACGCGGGCTGCGCCTGGGAGATTTACAGGACAAGCAACGCTTTGCCAGTAAGTTGAAAGACGTGATGGAGTACCACAACTTCATGCTGCAAAATTATTATCTGGTGGAGCCCGTTAGCTACGACAGGGTGTTGGAGGACACCCTGGCCATGGCCGAGCAGATTCTGCCCATGGTGGCCGATGTAAGCGCCACCTTGCACCAGTGCCGCGAAAACAATCTCAGCATCATGTTCGAAGGAGCCCAGGGTTCCCTGCTGGATATCGACCACGGCACCTACCCCTATGTCACCAGCTCCAACACCACCGCCGGCGGCACCGCCACCGGTTCCGGCTTCGGCCCCCTGTATCTGGATTATGTGCTGGGCATCACCAAGGCCTACACCACACGGGTGGGCAGTGGCCCGTTTCCCACCGAGCTGTTCGATGAGGTGGGCGCCCACCTGGCGAAAAAAGGCCACGAATTTGGCGCCACCACCGGTCGCCCCCGGCGCTGCGGCTGGTTCGACGCGGTGGCCCTGCGCAATGCGGTGAATATCAACTCCATCTCCGGTATCTGCCTCACCAAGCTGGATGTACTGGATGGCCTGGAAACCATCAAGATATGCGTGGGTTACACCTGCAAAGACGGCAAGCCGGTGCCCAACCCGGTGGATTCCGAAGACTACGAAGCCCTGGTGCCCGTCTACCGTGACGTACCGGGCTGGAGTGAATCAACGCTGGGCGCCAAAACGCTGGAAGAACTTCCCCAGGCGGCGCGGGACTACATTGAGATCATTGAAGAGGTGGTGGGAGCACCGGTTGATATTATTTCGACCGGGCCGGATCGGCTGGAGACGATTGTGCTGCGGCATCCGTTTGAGGGCTGACGCGTTAGTTGTGGGAATTACGCCTTCAGGCGTTAAGTAGGGAATACAGCGCGGGTAAAACAGTGCTGGCGGCAATGGCACCCAATATCCAGTCTTGAAGCAGGAAGCGAGAATTTATCTCCGCAAAACGGCTGTCAATGTGAGCGTCCAGGCGCGCATCGAGATAATCTCTGGTGACGAGGCTGTCCAGGTTATGCACAAACGCTTCGGCCATAATCTCCGCCTGCACTTCCGCTTGTTTGTCCGTGTAGCCCGCCGCTTTGGCCTACGAGCGCGCCGATGAAAAAATCTCCGCGGAGATTTTTTCGCAACACATGAATGCGATTCGCGCAGACGCGCTGGTGAACCTGGTGGAGCACTTCCTGGCTACTGCACCCAATTATCGAGAGTTACAGGGGCTTAAAGGGTTGGAGCGGTGCCAGGTGGTGTTACATGTTGATGTAAATACCCTGCGTGAGCAGCGATCGGGGGTGTGCTGTGCTCACGGCAAGGCCCACTTCGAGGATAAGCCCTGGCTTTCGCCGGCCACGGCGCGGCGCTTGAGTTGTGATGCTTCACTGGTGACAGTGCTGGAGGATGAATCCGGCGAGGTGCTGAATGTAGGGCGCCGATCGCGCATTGTGCCGCCACATATCCGGCGGGCGCTGCGGGAGCGCGATGGGGTGTGTCAGTATCCGGGCTGTCATGAGTCGGAGTATGTGGATGCCCATCATATTCAACATTGGGCTGAGGGTGGGCAAACGAGTTTGGATAATCTGGTCACCCTGTGCCGGCATCATCACCGGCAGTTGCACAGGGGGTGCTTTGATGTGCGGTTGGTGGGCATCTCCGCGGAGTTTTCTAGCGCCCCACGCACGTATAGTCAAAGCCGTGCCGCGCCATGAGTTCTGGCTCGTATACGTTTCTCAAATCGACGAACACCTTGCCTCTCATCAGTGATTTTGTCTTTGCAAGATCCAGGCCGCGATATTGGTTCCACTCGGTCATCAACACGATGGCATCGGCGCCGCTGACGGCTGCTTCAATGCTGTCCATGTATTGGATGGAGTGGGGCAGAAGTGCTTTCGCTTCCGCCATGCCCTCGGGGTCGTGCGCCTTGATGATCGCGCCCTTGTCTACCAGCGCGGGCAATATGGCGAGGGAGGGCGAGTCGCGCATATCGTCAGTTTCGGGTTTGAAGGTCAGTCCCAATACCGCGATGGTTTTGTCTGCCTCGCTGCCGCCCAATGCCTGGCGAATTTTGCTGACCATGCGGGCCTTCTGTGAGGCGTTGACTTCGCTCACGGCTTCTATGATTCGGCTGGACACACCGTGCTCCTGGGCCATGCGAATCAGCGCCACCGTGTCCTTGGGAAAGCAGGAGCCGCCATAGCCGGGGCCAGCGTGGAGAAACTTGCGCCCTATGCGGCCATCCAGCCCCATGCCTTTGGCCACGGCGTGGACGTCGGCGCCGGTTTTTTCACACAGCTGGGATATTTCGTTGATGAAGCTGATCTTGGTGGCCAGGAAAGCATTGGCGGCGTATTTAATGAGCTCGGCGCTCTCCAGGTCGGTGACCAGAACCGGTGATTCAATTAAGTTCAGTGGTCGATACAGCTCGCGCAGCAGTATCTCGGCGCGCTCTGACTCCACGCCCAGCACCACCCGGTCGGGGCGCATAAAGTCGCTGATGGCCGAGCCTTCGCGCAAAAATTCCGGGTTGGAGGCCACGTCAAAATCGGCGCTGGGGTTGGTTTTTTTAGCGATGCGATGCACTTCTCTGGCGGTGCCAACCGGCACGGTCGATTTATCTACAATTACCGTATAGCCGCTTAGGTGAGCCGCAATTTCTTCCGTGGCGGCGTACACGTATTTTAAATCGGCGTAGCCATCACCGCGCCGGGTAGGGGTGCCCACGGCAATGAAGACCAGATCTGCCTGGGCCACAGCCTCGGGCAGTTCGGTGGAGAAGACCAGGCGCCCGGCAGCGGTGTTGCGTTTTACCAGGTCTTCCAGGCCCGGCTCATAAATGGGGATATTGCCGTCGCTCAGGGCGTTTATTTTTGCCGCATCTTTATCAATGCAGATAACGCTTGCGCCAAACTCGGCAAAACAGGCGCCCGACACCAGGCCCACATAGCCTGCGCCAATCATTACAACGTTCATTGTTCTTCCTTGTGCATGTGTTCCATATACCAGGCGATAAAGTTATCGATACCCTCTTGCACCGGCGTCTGCGGATGGTAGTTGACGGCATCTATCAGGTCTTCGATATTGGCATAAGTGGCGGCGACATCACCGGGCTGCATGGGTAACAGCTCTTTCTCTGCTGTTTTGCCCAAGGCTTTTTCAATGGCGCTTATAAAGTCCATCAGTGATACCGGATTATTGTTGCCGATATTGAAAATGCGGTAGGGCGCGCTGCTGGTGCCGGGGTCTGGCGCGGCGCTGTCCCAGGCTGGGTTGGGGGTGGCGGGTTTATCCATAATGCGAATAACGCCTTCCACAATGTCGTCGATATAGGTGAAATCGCGCTGCATCTGGCCGTTGTTAAATACCTTGATAGGTTCGCCGGCCAGTATGGCCTTGGTAAACAGGAACAGGGCCATATCGGGTCGCCCCCAGGGGCCATATACCGTGAAGAAGCGCAGCCCGGTGGTGGGGATGTTAAACAAATGCGAGTAGGTGTGGGCCATCAGCTCATTGGCTTTTTTGCTGGCGGCGTACAGCGACATGGGGTGGTCTACATTGTCATGCACCGAAAAGGGCATGGCGCTGTTCATGCCGTACACCGAGCTGCTGCTGGCGTATACCAGGTGGCCGATGTTGTGGTGGCGGCAGCACTCCAGAATATTGGTAAAGCCCACGATGTTGCTGTCAATGTAGGCCTGTGGGTTCTCCAGCGAGTAGCGCACACCGGCCTGGGCGGCAAGGTTAATAACGGCATCGAAGCGGTGCTCGTTGAACAGCGCTTCGAGGGAGGGGCGGTCCTGCAAGTTGGCTTTCACGAAAGTGAAATTTGGCTGGCCTTCCAATAGCGCCAGGCGGGCCAGTTTCAGGTTGAC